>Ga0209571_1000124_pt1 | contig 175374 bp, 165 predicted proteins | sample EBPBio102011_DNA_FD_185866 | JGI IMG/M metagenome (GOLD analysis project Ga0209571, IMG submission 185866) | Wastewater treatment Type I Accumulibacter community from EBPR Bioreactor in Madison, WI, USA - Reactor 1_1/10/2011_ DNA (SPAdes)... | ecosystem: Engineered > Bioreactor > EBPR >...
GGGGGGGGGGGGGGGGGGTATGGATGATGGACAGTTCCCGTTCAGAATTGCATTTCGTGCCGGTCGGGCTTATCTCGGCGGCTGACCCTGCGACCGAAAGGCTCCGCCAGCGATGAACTGGATCTCGAACTACGTTCGCCCGAAGATCAATTCGCTCTTCTCCCGGCGGGAGGTTCCCGAGAATCTTTGGACGAAATGCCCAGAGTGCGGAACGATGCTGTTTCACCGCGAACTGGCCGACAATCTGAACGTCTGCACCAGCTGCGATCACCACATGGCGATCAGCCCCCGGGCGCGCTTTACGTCGTTGTTTGACGGCGGCGTCTTTACCGAGGTCAAGGTACCAGAGCCGGTCATGGACCCGCTGCATTTCCGCGATCAGAAGAAGTACCCAGACCGTCTCAAGGCAGCACAGAAAGCCACGGGCGACAAGGAAGCCATGCTTGTCGCCGAGGGCGAGATCGGCCGGACACCAGTTGTGGCTGCCGCGCAAGACTTTGCCTTCATGGCGGGGTCGATGGGGATGTATGTGGGTAATGCCATCATTGCCGCCGCCGAGCGCGCCGTGAAACTCAAGCGCCCGCTTATCCTCTTTTCTGCCGCCGGCGGCGCGCGGATGCAGGAAGGCATCCTTTCGCTTATGCAGATGCCGAGGTCGACCGTGGCGGTGCAAATGCTCAAGGAAGCGGGCCTCCCCTATATCGTGGTGCTGACCCATCCCACGACAGGCGGCGTGACCGCCTCTTACGCTATGCTGGGCGATGTGCAGATCGCCGAGCCAAATGCCCTGATCTGCTTTGCCGGGCCGCGCGTGATCGAACAGACAATTCGCGAGAAGCTGCCCGAAGGCTTCCAACGGGCAGAGTACCTTCTGGACCACGGGATGCTCGACCGTGTGACCCACCGCAAGGCTCTGAGAGAAGAACTCGTCACGATAACCCGTATGCTGTTGGGCCTTCCCCCGGCGGTGAAAGGGGATCTACCCCCGCCCGGCACGCCAACGCCGGCAATCAATGGGGCTGCACCCGAGGTCAAGGCGTGACGCAATCCTCGGATGTCATCCTGGAACGGATGATGACTCTGCACCCCAAGGTCATCGACCTGACTCTGGGGCGCATGGAACGGCTGTTGAATGCCCTTGGTCACCCGGAAGAGCGGTTGCCGCCCGTAATCCATGTCGCTGGCACCAACGGCAAGGGCTCGACCCAGGCCATGATCCGCGCCGGGCTCGAGGCTGAAGGGCAAAGGGTACACGCCTACACTTCTCCCCACCTCGCGCGCTTTCACGAACGGATCCGGCTTGCTGGATCTCTGATTTCGGAAGAGGATTTGGCACGCCTGCTGGATGAATGTGTCCAGGCGAACGGACCGGATGAGATCACTTTCTTCGAGATCACGACCTGCGCGGCATTCCTCGCCTTTGCCCGCTCACCGGCAGACTGGACCTTGCTTGAGGTGGGTCTTGGGGGACGACTGGACGCGACCAATGTCGTCCGTCAGCCGAGGCTCACGATCATCACGCCCGTCAGTCTCGACCATCAGCAGTACCTTGGCGACACGGTCGGCGCGATAGCGACGGAAAAGGCCGGGATCCTGAAGCGCGGGGTTCCCTGCGTCGTGGGACCCCAAACCGATGAGGGGTTGGCCGCGATCGAGGCAAGAGCCCGCGCGCTGGGTGCCCCTCTGATCGCCTATGGCCAACAGTGGCACATCGCGGAAGAGCGTGGTCGCATGGTCTATCAGGACGAGACGGGCCTGCTGGATCTGCCGTTACCCAACCTTCCAGGGCCGCACCAAATCCAGAACGCCGGCGCTGCCCTGGCCGCGCTGCGCCACCTTGGGTTCGGTCCATCGGCACAGGAGGCCGCCGTGACACGGGCGGAATGGCCAGCCCGGATGCAGCGGCTGCGGCGGGGCCCGCTGGTTGACATAGCACCGTCGATCGAGTTGTGGCTAGACGGCGGGCACAACCCCGCTGGGGGCGAGGCGCTGGCCGCCACGCTCGCGCGGATGCCCAACCGACCGACCCATCTGATCTGCGGGATGCTCAACACCAAGGACGTGAGGGGCTACCTTCGTCCGCTTGCGGCACAGGCCGACAGTCTGACAGCGGTCTCTATCCCTGGCGAGAAGAACACCCTGCCTGCAGAAGAAACCGAAGCAGCCGCCCGGGCTGTCGGCCTTCGTGCGGGGACAGCCGCTTCGGTGGCCGAGGCGCTCGCAAGGCTGGCGAAGGCCGATGAGACGGCGCGCGTTCTGATTTGTGGATCGCTTTATCTGGCCGGCCAGGTCTTGAAGGAAAACGGCTAGTCTGCCGCACACGTCTTCGGCAAGGCTGCACAGAAGCTTCCGTTGCGAGCGGGGCGGGCTGCACATACCTTTAAGCCCGAAGACAGATTTAGATGAGGCATCTCATGTCGGAACCTTTGTCTCTGGGCCTCGACACATTTGGCGACGTGACAACCGGAGCCGATGGCAAGTTGTTGCCGCATGACCATGTCCTGCGCAACCTGGTGGAAGAGGGTGTTCTGGCCGATCAGGTCGGGATCGATTTCCTGGGGGTTGGCGAACACCACAGGGATGACTTTGCCGTGTCGGCGCCGGAAATCGTCATGGCGGCAATCGCGGCCCGCACACGCCGGCTGCGTCTGGGCACCGCGGTGACAGTTCTGTCCTCGGATGACCCGATCCGCCTCTTCGAAAGATTCTCGACACTCAACGCCATTGCGGACGGCAGGGCCGAAGTAATCCTCGGACGGGGTTCATTCACCGAGAGTTTCCCGCTCTTCGGTTTCGACCTGAAGGATTACGAAGTGCTCTTCGAGGAAAAGCTGGACCTGTTCCTGCGACTTGTGCGCGAAGAAGAAGTAACCTGGTCTGGAAAAACCCGTACGCCCTTGCGCAACCAGAGGGTCTTTCCGCGTCTGGGGTCGGGTGGTTTGCAGGTGTCTATCGGTGTCGGCGGCAGCCCGGAATCGGTGGTTCGGGCCGTGCATTTCGATGTGCCCATGATGCTGGCCATCATCGGCGGCGACCCGCGCCGTTTCCTGCCCTATGTCGATCTTTACAAGCGGGCCTGCGCACAGTTGGGCAAGCCGGTTCGTCCCTTGGGCGTACATTCGCCCGGCCACGTCGCCCAAACCGACGCCGAGGCCCAAGAGCAACTTTGGCCGCACTATCGCGCCATGCATGACCGTATCGGTGGGGAGCGAGGCTGGCCGCCCACCACGAAGGAGAACTTCCTGAACGAAGTTCGCCACGGTTCGCTCTATGTAGGCGCGCCCGAAACGGTGGCGCGCAAGATCGCGAATACAGTGCGAACGCTAGGGCTTGGACGGTTTGACATGAAGTATTCTAACGGCCCGCTGCCGCAGGGCCAGATGATGGAGAGCATCCGGCTTTATGGCGAGCAGGTGATGCCCCTTGTCCGCGACATGCTTGGGCGGGCAGCAGCCTGACTCCGGCACCGCCGCGACGCCCCTGACCCGTTGCCCCTGCGCCCGCCCAGGCGTAGAACGCTGGGGCACAGCCGGAGGGGCCTGAACCGATGAGCGCACCAAAACCCGTCGTTCTTTGCATTCTGGACGGATGGGGTCTTAGAGAAGACAGAACGGCCAATGCGCCGGCCCTGGCCAATGTTCCGAACTTCAACCGGATCTGGGCTGAATGCCCTCATGCCACGCTGATCACGCATGGGCCCGATGTGGGTTTGCCAAGTGGGCAGATGGGCAATTCAGAAGTTGGCCACACAAACATCGGCGCTGGACGGGTGGTGGCGATGGACCTGGGCGCCATTGACCTTGCCATTGAACAGGGGACCTTCTTTTCCAACCCGGCACTGCTAGAGTTCATCGCGGCCCTCAAGACATCCGGCGGGACTGCACATCTTCTCGGCGTGGTGTCGGATGGCGGGGTACACGGGCATATCCTGCACCTGTTGGCCGCAATCCGCGCGCTGACGGGTGCAGGTATTCCGGTGGTGGTTCATGCCATCACCGACGGTCGCGATGTGCCCCCATCCTCAGCTGCGGGATTCATGGATCAGCTCCTTGCCGGCCTGCCCCACGGTGCCTCGATTGGCACCGTGATAGGGCGTTACTGGGCAATGGACCGTGACAACCGCTGGGACCGCGTGGCCCGCGCCTACGCTGCAATCGTTCGGGCAGACGGCGAGAGGGCGGCTGATGCGGCAACGGCTATCGCGCAGTCCTATGCCAAGGGCGAGACGGACGAATTCATCGCGCCGACCGTGATCGGCAGCTACCGGGGAGCCCAGTCGGGCGACGGCATCTTCTGCCTCAACTTCCGGGCCGACCGTGCGCGAGAGATCCTGATGGCCCTGGGCGAGGCTGAGTTCAGGGGCTTTGACGTGACGGGCCGCCCGGCCTGGGCGGCGCTTCTCGGGATGGTCGACTATTCAACCGAGCACAATCGCTTCATGACGACTGCCTATCCAAAGCAGGACATTCGCAACACGCTGGGTGAATGGGTCGCCGCACAAGGACGCAGTCAGTTCCGCATAGCAGAAACCGAGAAATACCCCCATGTGACCTTCTTTTTGAACGGCGGCAAAGAGCAGCCCTTTGCCCATGAACACCGCTACATGCCAAAGTCGCCCAAGGTTGCGACCTATGATCTGCAACCCGAGATGTCTGCCCCCGAAGTCGCCGACCACCTCGTGGCAGCGATCCAACAGGACTACGATCTGATCGTGGTCAATTTCGCCAATCCCGACATGGTGGGGCATACCGGTGATCTTGGGGCCGCGATCAAGGCCTGCGAAGCCGTCGACTCCGGGCTGGGGCGGGCCTTGGCGGCGCTGGAGGCAGCTGGCGGCGCAATGATCGTGACAGCTGACCATGGCAACTGCGAAACCATGGTCGATCCGGTGACTGGTGAGCCGCACACAGCGCATACGACCAATCCTGTTCCAGTGATCCTGGTGGGCGGTCCGGCGGGCGCCGTTCTGCGGTCTGGTCGGCTTGCAGATCTGGCTCCGACGCTTCTGGAGCTCATGAGACTGCCGAAACCGCCTGAAATGACCGGCGAGAGCCTGATCGTTCAATGATCCGCGGCCTGCTTCTTGCGCTGCCACTGGCGCTGTCCGGACAGGCCTTGGCCCAAACCGATTCAGCCGGGCAAGCCCAGGAAGCAGCCGATGACCTTGCAATCGCCATCCTCGCCATGCAGGAGGCGACCGATGCAAAGGACAGGGTCGCCGCGCTGACCCGGACGATCCGCGCCTATGAGGAGGGACTGGACGCGTTGCGCGCCAGCCTGCGGCAGGCGACGATCCGTGAAGCGGCGCTGACCCTGCAGTTCGAGGCCAAGCGGGATCGGGTCGCGCAACTTCTGGGAATTCTCTCAACGTTGCCAGCGGATCCGGGACCGCTGCTGCTCTTGCATCCTACCGGACCCTTGGGGACCGCACGGTCCGGCATGATGCTGGCCGAGGTGACACCGGCCCTTCAGGCGGAGGCCGAAACCCTTGGCAAGGAACTGGCCGAGGTTCAGGCGCTGCGCACTGTCCAGACCGAAGCGGCCGCATTGCTCACGTCCGGGCTCGGAGCAGTGCAGGAGGCGCGTTTTGAACTCAGCAAGGCAATTGCCGACCGCACCGACTTGCCCAAACGGCTGATCGATGACCCCGCGGCCCTGCAGGCCCTGGTCGACAGCGCCGAAACGCTCGATGCCTTTGCCGCCGGACTGCAAGCCGATCCGGCCGGCCCATCGATGGACTTCGAATCAGCCAAAGGCACACTGGCGCTTCCCGTTCTCGGTACGATGCTGAGGCGACCGGGAGAGGCCGATGCGGCGGGCGTGCGACGACCGGGCCTGCTGCTTGCTACCCGCCCCCGAGCCCTTGTGACCGCGCCTTGGCCAGCCACCCTTCGCTACATCGGGCCGCTGCTTGACTACGGAAATGTGATGATCCTTGAGCCCGGCAATGGCTATCTGCTGATACTCGCGGGGATGCAGACCGTCTATGGTGAGGTTGGAGATGTCATCCCGGCGGGCGCTGCACTTGGCTTGATGGGCGGGCCAGAGGCAACGGCGGACGAGTTTCTTGTGACTGGCGCAGAAGGCGGTGGCGCAGGTGGCTCGGAGACGCTTTACTTGGAACTGAGACTTGGCGCCGATCCGGTCGATCCGACCGCTTGGTTCGCCGGAACAAGGGAATAGGACGAGACCCAATGAGGAAATTCGTGTTGGCCGCGCTTGGCGGTACCGTTGCCGGAGTTCTGGTAACGACACAGATTGCCGGACCCCTCATCGCGCAAGAGGCCGACAAGTCCAGTTCGGTCTACGAACAGCTGGACCTGTTCGGCGACATCTTCGAGCGTATTCGCGGGCAGTACGTCGAGGAAGTGGACTCCAAGAAACTGATCGAGGCCGCCATCAACGGCATGCTCACCTCGCTTGATCCGCATTCCAGCTACCTGCCTCCGGATGACTTCGACGACATGCAGGTGCAGACCCGGGGTGAATTCGGCGGCCTGGGGATCGAGGTCACGCAGGAAAACGGCTTTGTAAAGGTTGTGTCGCCAATGGACGATACGCCTGCCTCCGAGGCGGGGATCCAGTCCGGCGACTTCATAACGCAGGTAAACGGCGAAAGCCTGGTCGGCCTGAACTTGGACGAGGCGGTCGAGATGATGCGGGGGCCGGTTGGTTCCGAAATCGTGCTGACCATTGTGCGTGAAGGAGTGACGGACCCCTTCGATGTCTCGCTGATCCGCGACACGATCAAGCTGACAGCCGTCCGTAGCCGGGTGGTGGGCGACACGATCGTGCTGCGGGTGACGACCTTCAACGACCAGACCTTCCCGAACCTCCAGGAGGGGCTCAAGAAATCCATCGAGGAGATCGGCGGCCTCGACAAGGTCAGTGGCGTGGTGCTGGACCTGCGCAACAACCCTGGCGGTCTGCTGACCCAGGCCATCGAGGTCTCGGATGCCTTTCTCGACAAGGGGGAGATCGTCTCGACCCGTGGCCGGGAGGCTGGGGATGGCGAACGCTTCAATGCAAAGCAGGGCGACCTGATCGAAGGAAAGCCGATCGTGGTGCTCATCAACGGTGGCTCTGCGTCGGCCTCGGAAATCGTGGCCGGAGCCTTGCAGGACCATCACAGGGCGGTCGTGGTTGGTACAAAGAGCTTTGGCAAGGGGTCGGTTCAAACGCTGGTGCCGCTGCGCGGCGATGGCGCGATGCGCCTGACCACGGCGCGATACTACACTCCGTCGGGTCGGTCGATCCAGGCGCTTGGCGTGTCGCCGGACATCGTTGTCAAGCAACCTCTTCCGGTAGAGGCAGCCGAAGGCGCCGCCGCGACGACCGAAGAAGAGAATACCCGCTCCGAAGCCGATCTGCGCGGCATCCTCGACAACGACTCGATGACCGAAGACGAAAAGAAGGTCTACCAGGAAGAGCAGGCACAGGCCGAAGAGGCCGCGAAACTGCGCGATGAGGATTATCAACTGGCCTATGCCATCGACATCCTCAAGGGCCTTCGGGTGATGGGAACTGACCCTGAGTCGGCAAACAGCACTTCGGCCGAAGCCGTCCAGCCCTGATGAGACAGCGGGACGGCGCGAGCCGTCCCCTCCAAAACCGTATGACCAAGTCCGAGGATCTTCCCTACCGCCCCTGCGTCGGCATCATGTTGGTGAACCGCGAGGGCCTCGTGTTCGCCGGGCGTCGGCTCGATTCGCGGGCCGATGCCTGGCAGATGCCTCAGGGAGGCATCGATCACGACGAAAAGCCCCGCGCAGCCGCCCTGCGCGAACTGTGGGAAGAGACGGGCGTCACGCCTGACCTGGTTGAAGCAGTGGCCAAGACCCATCACTGGGTCACCTACGATCTCCCACCGGAGCTCTTGGGCAAGGTCTGGGGCGGCAAGTACCGCGGCCAGCGACAGAAATGGTTCCTTTATCGGTATCTGGGCCGTGATGACCAGATCAGGATCGATACGGAACACCCCGAGTTCTCGTCCTGGCGCTGGGTCGATGTCGATGACCTGTTCGCCGGCATCGTGCCGTTCAAGCGGCAGGTCTATGAGGAAGTGGTTCGGTCATTCCGGGCCTATCTGGCCTGACGCCCGACTTACCCTCGCCGCCCAATGTCAGATGGCCCCCGCATCGCAACGCGAGGGCCATCCAGATTGAGCGAGTTGCCCGGCGATACGAACTGGGTGGGGGCTAAACATTCCGCACCGCCGGGCGTCTTCTTCACTCGCTACATGATCTTTTTCGCCTTTGTTTGCGGCAGCGTTGCGAAGCGGATCGGGATTCTCGGGGGTCATTTCAAGGCGGGATTGGGGCTGCCAACAGCGCAGAGACTTGATTTGAAGGGGGCGCCGGGTACAGTTGGGGGATGACGGTCCAGCCACCGACCCCTTTTCCGATTGCCGCCCGCCTGCCCGATGAGGTCAGCTTCGATCGGCGCGAGCTTGCGGTGATCCTGTCGCTTTATGGCCGAATGGTTGCCGCGGGCGAGTGGCGCGACTACGGCATTTCCTGCCTGCGGGAGGTAGCGATCTTTTCCGTATTTCGGCGCGCTGCCGAGTCGCCGCTCTACCGGATCGAGAAAAGACCGCGCCTGCGCGGCCGGCAGGGTCAATATGCTGTGGTGAGCATGACGGGCCAAGTGCTGCGTCGCGGGCATGATCTTGCGCAAGTCGTGCGTGTGCTTGAACGCAAGCTGATCCGGCCGGTGGATCAGAGCGGCTCGCGGAGCCAGCCGTCCTCATAAGACACCCGGTCGCAGCGCGAAAAGACGGCCATCCGATCAAGTTCGGTCTGCAACCGCCGCAGTCTTCCAGCGCCGAACATCACCCCCCTCTCAGGCCAAAGCGCGCGCACCACCAATGCCCCGGTGTCCCGGCGTGCCTTCATGTCAATGCGGCCGACGATCCGTGCCCCTTCCAGCAACGGAAACACGTAGTAGCCGTAGGTCCGCTTCGGTTCCGGCACGAAAACCTCGATACGGTAGAAGAAATTGAACAACCTTTCGGCCCTGGCCCTGTCACGCAAAGCAGGATCGAAGGGGCTGAGGACGCGCAGCCGCGCCGGGGGCTCCGGCAAGCCGGCGGCTTCCTCCACCACGCCGGGCCTGGCAAAACTCACGCGGCGGCTACCATCGGCCCCCTCTACCTCGATCGGCACGATCAAGCCCAGAGCCTCAGACCGGCGGCACCAGTCTCTCGCCTCGGCAGGCGAAATGGCTCGCCAATAGGCCGCGATTTCCCCCGATGTGGCAAATCCCAACCGGTCAAGCGCCGAACTGCAGGCCCAGTCCAATGTCTCTTCTGACGAAGTCTCCTTGGCCAGGAACTCGGGCGGTATCACGTTTTCGGTCAGGTCATAGACCTTCCGGAAGCTCTCTCGACGCGCGATGGAGATTTTTCCGCACTGCCAGAGCCATTCGAGCGCTGCCTTCGACGGATGCCATTCCCACCAGCCGCCCTTCGACCGGGTTTCGTCCTTGCCGACATCAGTCGTCGTCACCGGACCATGCGCGGCGATGTGGTCAAGCACCTGATCCAGCATCCGTTCATGTGCATCTCCACCCAACCACGCCCTCCAGCGTTCCGCCCGCGTCGCCTCAAACGAACGGAACCGGTGCCGCCAATGAGGGAAGAGGGCCATCGGAAGAACCGAGGCATCGTGTGTCCAATGTTCGAATACCTTGCGGTCGCGGTTCTGCAGCCGGTCGAGCGCCGGCGGTCGATAGCTGGGGCGTCGTGCGAACAGGATCATGTGATGCGCCCGTTCGACCGTGTTTATGCTGTCAAGCTGGACGAAGCCGATCCGGTCAATCAGCCGGGCCAGGTCGTCGCCCCTGGCTGGACCGACCAGTGTCTCGCCCAGGCCGTGACGATGAAGGAACAGGCGGCGCGCAGCCGGGTTGCTCAGGAGGGGCGTTTTCATGTCCCTTGGCTAACAGCGCCAAGGTCGCCGATCCAGCAGCTTTCTCAGCCGGCCAGCCCGGCATCGGCGGCAATCTCCGCCCGACTTTTCCTCGCTCGCTCAGTCGCCGATTTCAGCTGTCCGCAGGCTGCCATGATGTCTTCGCCGCGCGGTGTGCGGATCGGGCTCGCATAACCCGCCTTATAGACGATGTCGGCGAAGGCTTCGATCCGTTCCCAATCCGAGCGCTCATAGGGCGCGCCGGGCCATTCGTTGAACGGAATGAGGTTGATCTTGGCGGGGATGCCCGCAATCAGTTTGACCAATCGCCGGGCGTCGGCGTCGCTGTCGTTCACGTCTTTCAGCATCACATATTCAAAGGTGATCCGTTCCGAATTCGACAGCCTCGGATAGTCCCGCAATGCGGCAAGAAGCGTCTCAATGTTCCAGCGCTTGTTGATCGGCACGAGCCGATCGCGCACAGCATCGGTCGTGGCGTGAAAGCTGACTGCCAGCAGACAGCCGATCTCCTCCGCCGTGCGTGCGATCTCGGGCACTACACCACTGGTCGACAACGTGATGCGGCGGCGCGACAGGGTCAGCCCCTCGCCATCCATCACCACCTTCATTGCGTCACGCACATTCTCGAAGTTGTAGAGAGGCTCTCCCATGCCCATCAGGACAAGGTTCGAAACAAGCCGTGTTTCATCCTTGGGGGCGCCAGGAACGGGCCACTCTCCCAGATCGTCGCGCGCCACCATCAATTGGCCGACGATTTCGCCCGATGTCAGGTTCCGCACCAGCTTTTGCGTGCCGGTATGGCAGAACGAACAAGTCAGCGTGCAGCCCACCTGCGACGAGACGCAAAGCGTGCCGCGTCCCTCTTCCGGGATGTAGACTGTTTCAACCTCATGCCCACCTGCAATGCGCAGCAGGTACTTTCTGGTGCCATCGGCGCTGATCTGACGACTGACGATCTCCGGCACCTCGATGACAAAGTGCTCCGCCAGCAGCAGGCGATAATCCTTGGCAAGATTGGTCATCTGGGCAAAGTCACGCACGCCCCAGTGGTAGACCCACTGCCAAACCTGCCCCAGCCGCATCTTGGCTTGCCGTTCCGGTGTACCAGCGGCGACCAGCGCCTGCAGCAATTGCTCGCGCGTCAGGCCCACGATATTCATGAGTCCGCTCTCTGGCAGCTTGCGCGGAAGCGTGAGCACATCCTGCGTGATGGGTGCGATCGGGTTGGTCATTGCAGCCTCGGAGGAAACAAGCCGCTGATATAGGCGATTCCACCGCAAAACGGAACCGCATCAAAAAGAAAACGCCCCGCCGTCATGGGCGAGGCGCCACTGCGGGTACCGGGAACATTACTTGCAGCGGGTTTCGGCTTCCTGCATCGCCGCGGTGAACCCAAGGAGCGAGAACGTATCCTTGGTCTGCGTGCCACGTGCAGACCGGGCGGTCAGCACAGCCGACTCGCCCGCCTTGAGCGCGGCGAGCATGGCTGCATCGTCCTGGGAATTGGCAGGCCAGGCCCATTCGCCATCCACGAACATCTCGAAGCTCTTGTCGCCAATGGTCATGTTGACGGTGGAGCCCGGGGCAAACGGATAGCCGCCGGTAAACGAGATCTCCCCCGCCGCACCAGACCCGGGGCGGAAGGTCACGAACAGCAGGATATCGCCCCTACGCACCGAAACAGGCTGTCCATCGCGCGAGTTGACAGTCTCTTTCGGACTGGAAACTCCCCAGCATTCCTTGGGGTTTTCTTCGGTGAAGATGCTCCAGTCAGTCTTGGTCGCCACGCGGTTGGTCGACTCTTGCGCAAAGGCGCCCGTCGCAACGGCGGCAACAAGCGCACCGGACATCACGCGCATCATCCAAGCGTTCATATCTCTGCACAGCCTCCAAGCTGCATTATGTTTCGATCCCCGGGGCGCACAGGTCGCCGTTACCATCAGCATTTCCTGTGGCGCGGACCGTTTCAACTCGATAACTCTCCCTTACCGCAAAAGGCGCGAAGCGGGAAAGCCCCATGGGCGCATTTTCGCGCATCCGTGAGGGGATAGAGGGCAGATGCAGCAATCCGGCGGCCTTTCTGGCGGAGCCCAGCGAATGGTAGAGCTTTGGCGCGGCGACCAGCTGGAAAGCCTGCACGCGGGACATGCCGTGATTTGCGACGAACGCGGCGAAATCGTCGATGCCTGGGGGGATCCGGCCGCAATCATTTACCCGCGGTCATCTTGCAAGATGCTGCAGGCACTGCCCCTGATTGAAAGCGGCGCCGCGGCTGCGGCCGGGCTTACCGATGCGCAACTTGCGCTGGCTTGCGCAAGCCACCAGGGCGCCGCATTGCACACCCATGCTGTGGGACGCTGGCTTGCCGAAATCGGCCTGAAGGAAACTGACCTGCGCTGCGGCGCGCACGAACCCTATGACAAGGCCGAGCGTGACCGCCTCATCAGGGCCTATGAAGCGCCATGCCAGTTGCACAACAACTGCTCGGGCAAGCATGCGGGCTTCCTGACCTATACACGCCACATCGGTGCCGGGCCGGAGTACACCGAGATAGACCATCCGCTTCAACGTGATATCAGGCAGGCTTTCGAAGAGGTTACGGGCGAAACCTCATCCGGGTGGGGCGTGGACGGCTGCTCGGCCCCCAATTTCTCCACCTCGGTCCATGGCCTGGCACGGGCCATGGCGCGGTTCGCTGCTGCCGACGAGGCAGGCGATGCGCGCAGTCGTGCGATGCACCGGCTCACGCGGTCCATGGCGTCCCATCCCTTGCTCGTCGCCGGCAAGGGTCGGGCCTGTACCGAGTTGATGCAAGCGATGGACGGCAGGGTCACGATAAAGACCGGAGCCGAGGGCGTCTTCATCGCTATCGTGCCGGAACGGAAATTCGGCGTCGCGCTAAAGATATGCGACGGCGCCTCTCGCGCGTCCGAAGCCGCGATTGCGGCTTTGTTGGTCCGGTTGGGAGTGCTTGACCCGGCTCATCCTGCAGCGCGCAAGAGGATCGAGCCGCATTTGCTCAACTGGCGTGGGATCGACACAGGCGAGACGCGACTGGCTGCAGGTTTTCCCTAGAACCCGGATCAGGCGCCGGTTTGGACGACGAATTCCTCCGCCCGGTATCCCTGCAGGAAAAGCAGCGCGGTCAGATCGCCGTAGTTTATGCGCAGATCGCATTGCGCAGCGACAGACGGTTTGGCATGCAGCGCCACGCCCATGCCGGCGCGGCCAAGCATGCCCAGGTCGTTCGCACCATCCCCTACGGCAATCACCGCGTCCGTGCCTATTCCCAGCCGCACCGAAATCTCTTCCAGCGCCTGAACCTTTGCGGCCTTGCCGAGGATCGGCTCTGCCACTTCGCCGGTCAGAACCCCATTCCGCGACAGGAGCAGGTTGGCTTTGTTCTCGTCGAAGCCCAGCCGATCTGCCACGGGGCCGGTAAAGGCGGTAAACCCCCCCGACACCAGCGCCGCCCGTGCACCGTTCGCCTTCATCGTTGCGACAAGCGTCCTGCCGCCTGGCATGTCGTGAATGCGCTCGGCAAGGACTTTGGCGATCACCGTCTCAGGCAAGCCTGCCAGCAGGCTCACACGCTCGCGCAGGGCCCCTTCGAAGTCGATTTCGCCATTCATGGCCCTGGCCGTGATCTCTGCCACACGCTCGCCAACGCCAGCCTCGAAGGCCAGTTCGTCGATGCATTCCTGGCGGATCATTGTCGAATCCATATCGGCCAGCAGAAGGCGTTTGCGACGCCCCTTGGCTGGTACCAGGGCAAGGTCGACCCCAAGCCCCTGCAGCCCTTCCCAGGCCTGCCAAAACTCTGTTGGCCGCTCGGCGAGCGGAAACTCGGCCGCAACGCCTTCCATCAACCACAGCGCATCTCCGCCGCCCCAGGCGTTGCGCAGCGACTCGATGGTCACCCGGTCAAGTCCGGGGCGATCCGGGGCAGTAAGCAAGACAGCTACGAACATGCGGTGGGCTTTCTGATTGCTTGGCTGTGTCGCTTTTTCGGCGGCATGCGGCGCTTTACGACGATTTTCCGGCTTGTGCCAGAGTGGCGGCCCCCTTATGACCGGCGGCGGGACACCCCTCCCCAACGGGGGGCATATATCTGGAAGGATACCATGTCTGACTTGCAGACCCCGGCCGTGCGGCCGGCAAACCCGCGCTTCTCCTCCGGCCCCTGCGCCAAGATCCCTGCATTTGATCTGTCTTTGCTTGCCGATGCGCCGCTGGGCCGCTCGCACCGTGCCGCTGTTGGCAAGGCGAAGCTGAAAGAGGCGATCGACCTTACACGCGAAATCCTCGGCGTGCCCGCCGACTATCGCATCGGCATTGTTCCCGCCTCGGACACCGGCGCGGTCGAGATGGCGATGTGGTCGCTTCTGGGCGCGCGCCCGGTCGAGATGCTGGCCTGGGAAAGCTTCGGCGAAGGCTGGGTGACCGATGTGGTCAAGCAGCTGAAGCTCGACGCCGTGGTCAGGAAGGCCCCCTATGGCGAGATCGTGGACCTCAAGACAGTCGATTTCGACCGCGATGTGGTCTTCACCTGGAACGGCACCACCTCAGGTGTGCGCGTGCCTTCGGGCGATGCGATCCCGCTTGACCGCACGGGCCTGACGATCTGCGACGCAACCTCGGCCGCCTTTGCGATGGACCTGCCCTGGAACAAGCTCGATGTCGTGACCTTCTCCTGGCAGAAAGTGCTGGGCGGTGAGGGCGCGCATGGGATGCTGATCCTCAGCCCCCGCGCAGTGGAACGGCTGGAAACCTACACGCCCGCCTGGCCGCTGCCGAAGATCTTCCGCCTGACCGCCAAGGGCAAGCTGATCGAAGGCATCTTCGAGGGCGAAACCATCAACACGCCGTCGATGCTGGCGGTGGAAGACTACCTGGTCGCGTTGAAATGGGCGAAATCCGTCGGCGGGCTGCAGGGCCTGATCGACCGGGCAAACCGCAACGCGGCAACCATCGACGAGTTCGTGTCGACCCGGCCCTGGATTGCCAATCTGGCGGTGGACCCCGAAACGGCTTCGACCACCTCGGTCTGCCTCAAGTTCACCGATGCCCGCATCACCGATGGTGCAGCCTTTGCCAAGGCGGTGGCCAAGCGGATCGAGAAAGCCGGTGCCGGATTCGACCTGGGCTCGTACCGCGATGCGCCTCCTGGCCTGCGGATCTGGTGCGGCTCGACGGTCGAGCAGGCCGACGTCGCGGCCCTATTGCCCTGGATCGACTGGGCCTTCCACGCCGAGATTGCCGAACTCGCCAACGCGGCGTGACGGACAGCGGGCGGGGGGTCGACCCCGCCTCCCCACAATTTTCCCAATTAATGGAGCCCATCATGGCCCCCAAGGTCCTCGTCTCCGACGAACTGTCCGAAACCGCCGTCCAAATCTTCCGCGACCGTGGCGTCGAGGTCGACTACATGCCGAAGCTCGGCAAGGACAAGGAAAAGCTCGCCGAGATCATCGGCAACTACGATGGCCTTGCCATCCGCTCGGCCACCAAGGTGACCGAAAAGCTGCTTGAAGGCGCGACGCGCCTGAAGGTGGTTGGCCGCGCCGGCATCGGCGTGGACAACGTTGACATCCCGGCCGCGTCGAAAAAAGGCGTGATCGTGATGAACACACCCTTCGGCAACTCCATCACCACCGCCGAACATGCCATCGCCATGATGTTCGCCGTTGCCCGCCAGATCCCCGAGGCCAATGCCTCGACCCATGCAGGCAAGTGGGAGAAATCCCGCTTCATGGGGGTGGAGCTGTTCAATAAGACGCTGGGCGTGATCGGCGCGGGCAACATCGGCGGCATCGTTTGCGACCGCGCGGTCGGGCTGAAGATGAAGGTCGTCGCCTATGACCCCTTCCTGTCGGAAGAGCGGGCAAAGCAACTGGGCGTGCAGAAAGTAGAGCTTGACGACCTGCTGGCGCGGGCCGACTTCATCACTCTGCACGTGCCGCTAACGGACAAGACACGCAACATCCTCAGCCGCGAGAACCTCGCCAAGACCAAGAAGGGCGTGCGCATCATCAACTGCGCTCGCGGTGGCCTGATCGATGAGACCGCCCTGGTCGAAGCGTTGAACTCGGGCCAGGTCGCTGGCGCCGCCCTCGATGTGTTCGAGGTCGAGCCGGCGGCAGAAAACCCGCTGTTCAACATGCCGAACGTGGTCTGCACGCCGCATCTGGGTGCTTCGACCACCGAGGCGCAGGAAAACGTGGCCCTGCAAGTGGCCGAGCAAATGTCGGACTACTTGCTGACCGGCGCGGTTCAGAACGCGCTCAACATGCCGAACGTGACGGCCGAGGAAGCCGCGGTCATGGGCCCCTGGATCAAGCTGGCCGACCACCTGGGAAGCTTCATCGGCCAGATGACGGATGAGCCGATCAAGGCGATCAACATCCTCTATGATGGCAAGGTCGCATCGATGAACCTTGCGGCGCTGAACCAGGCGGTAATCGCGGGTGTGCTGAAGGCGCAGAACCCTGTCGTCAACCTGGTGTCGGCGCCGATCATCGCCAAGGACAAAGGCATCCAGATCTCGACGACCCGGCAAGACAAGACCGGTGCCTTCGACGCCTACATCAAGGTGACCATGGTCACCGACAAGCGTGAGCGGTCAGTGGCAGGAACGGTGTTCTCGGATGGCAAGCCACGCTTCATCCAGATCAAGGGCATCAACATCGACGCCGAGGTCGGGCGTCACATGCTCTACACCACGAACGAGGACGTGCCGGGCATCATCGGTCTGCTTGGCATGACCATGGGCAAGAACGGGGTGAACATCGCGAACTTCACCCTCGGCCGGTCCGGCGTGGGTCAGGATGCAATCGCGATCCTCTATCTGGATCAAGCCATAAACCCCGATGTCGTCCGTACCCTCGAGTCGACCGGCATGTTCCAGCAGGTCAAGCCGCTCGAGTTCGACGTGGCCTGACGCAAGAGACAGGACCGAACCGGGGGCCAGCCCGATCGGGCCTATCGACCCGCTCCTTCAGAAGGGGCGGGTCGTCCATTTCGAGACAACCGCCTATCTGAAATTCCTTTTCTTCATCCAGCCAAACTCGCATTGCTATTCTTCCCATATGGGCGACTTCATGCGATGATGTGAAAATCAATTGCTTAGGAGACCCGCAGTGCCAGACCCTCGCCTCATCCGCTACGATCTTGCCGATCCGCAGGCAGGCGGCCAGAAGCGTCCCTTTGCCAAGGCCGTGCGAGCGGGGGACTATGTACATGTCTCGGGCCAGGTTCCGACTGTCGGCGGGGAAGTCGTGCAGGGCGGGATCGTCGCCCAGACGGAAGCCGTCATCGAAAACATCAAGGCGGTGTTGGAACTGGCCGGATGCGGGCTTGAGGATGTGATTAAGGTTACTTGCTGGCTGGATGATCCGCGCGATTTCTCCAGCTTCAATGCGGTTTTCGAGAAGCATTTCGGCGCGAACCCGCCTGCCCGCTCGACCGTTCAATCGCGCCTCATGGTCGATGCCAAGGTCGAGATCGACGCGATCGCCTGGAAGCCTCTCTGACAAGGCGAAGGCTCAGCGGCCGTCTCGTTCCTTCGAGATCCGGTCCAAGGCGCTGCGAAGCGCCCGGACCCTGCCCGGGTCTGTCTGCCGCATTTGGGGCGGCTGAAAGCCGAAGGCCGCGATGCGCGGGTTCTGGGGGGGCGCCTGCAGGACAGAGCAGGAGGCATGCACCTCGGCCAAAGGTAGCCGCGCCGCCAGATGGCCGACTGTCTCGGCCGAAACGCCTCCGCCCGGCATGACGACGAGACCGGCCTCGGCCAACCGAGATAGCCGGTCCACGCCATCGCATGCCAGTTGCGCCCCACCCGAGGACAACACCCTGTTCAGCCCCAGGGCCCGGCAAAGCCGGATTGCCGCGTCGAGATCAGGCACGAGGTCAATAGCTCGATGCAATGTAACGTCGAGCCCCTCGGCCGCAGCAACCAGGGCCGCCAGTGTCTCACCATCCAATGACCCATCGGGCCGTGAAGCACCAATGACGACACCCTGCAGCCCCGCATCGCGCGATCCGGCAATCTCGGCGACCATCGCGCGGCGCTCTTCATGTGACCAGACAAAATCGCCCGCCCGGGGGCGGACCATCGCCATCGTGGGCACCCCCGCCTCCGCAGCCAGTCGCATCAGGCCGACGGACGGCGTCAGGCCTCCCAGCGGCAGGGCCGTGCAAAGCTCGATACGGTCGGCTCCGCCTTCGACGGCCGCCCGGATGCCCGCCGCATCGTCGACGCAGACCTCCAGTAGGATCCTGGTCATCACATCCTCCGTTCCAGTCCAAGCAGCAACGCCGCCCCGGCCATTCCTCCTATGCCACTGAGGATCGCCGCTGCCGGATAGCCGCCGATGGCCGTTCCCGCAGCAAAGACCACCGCCCCGATTGCCCCCCCTGCGAACATGTTCACTGCTATCAGCGAGGCCGACAGCCCCGGCTGATCGCGGATCAGATCAAGCAGATAGCTGATCGGCAAGGAGATGATGCCCGCCGCCGCAAAACCAGCGAGCAAGCTTGCCAAATAGACCTGCCAGGGCGCCCAGGCAAAGGCGATGCCGGCAAGGTAGAGAAAGTAGAGGCAGGCGGTAATCGCCAGGGCTTGCGTCAAATGCATGCCCCGCACGGCCCAGGCCCAGAAAACCATGAATACAACCTCTATGGCCGCCACCATACCAATGATGAAGCCGATATCCTCGGCCCGGCCTCCGGCGCTGCCCGTCACGATCAGCGGAAGAACCGCGCTGTTCACATGCAGAACTTGACTGATCAGGGCTACGCCGAGAACCCGGCCGAACAGACGCCGCGAAAGCAATCCGCTGAGATCCTGAAGCACGGGACGTGTGACTCTCACTTGCGCCGGGCGATCTGGGCGACCCGCGGTCGGCGCTACCCTGGCTGTCCCGGTCCCGCCCGAAGGGACAGCTTCATCGACCGGGCGATGGTCAGGCTCAAGCCAGAAGACGATGGTCAGCAGACAGCCCATCGCGAACACCGCCGCGATCAGATAGGCGGCAATCATGCTCTGCCGGCCGCTCAGCACGATGCCGACGATCCCGGGGACCAACACCCAGGACAGCGAAACCATCATCCGCATCACAGCATTGACGATGGTCGCCTCGTCGCGATCAAACCTGTCCAGATGGGCACGGACATTGCCGAACAGCATCGAGTTCGTCGCATGATAGAGCGCAAGCGGCCCCACCAACGCCAGCCCAAAGGTCACGGGCGAGGGCACTGCCCAGATGAGCCCGTACCCCAGCACGCCAAAGGCCGCGACGAAGATCAATGGCCGGCGGTAACTTCGGAACCGGTCCGACAAGAGCCCGACCCCGATGGCCAGCACCACATTTGTGACCGAGGCAGCGAGCGCAATCAGGGCATAGGCTTCGTCGCTGAGGCCGAGTTCCCGAATGCCGATGACCGCCTGATAGGGCGAGGTGGCGGCCCCGGAAAATCCGTAGAGGAAGATGGCCGCTGCCGAGGCCCGCACGACGCGATGCCGCCGCAGCACCGACAGCCAGGGCCCAATCATCTGCCGGAAAGCCGGGCCGACGGCAGACCGGTCGGAGTGAAATTCTTCCTCGGTTCGAAGGGCAAGGTTCCGCCGGGACGATGAAGGTTGGTCAGACGGGGAATGTCCTGGTTGACCACCCCGTCGGTCAGCGCCATCAGGTTCGGGTTGGCCAGCGGGGCCAGGTCGGGCGACAGATAGCCCGACTTCACCACGACAAGCCGCGCGCGAGCGGGGTCAAGCCCCAACCGCGCGAAATCAGCCAGATTGTGATAGGGTCGGCGGCGGGCGGCCAGCACGACCGTGACCCCGCCGATCCGGATCACCGCCTGCCTGTCTGCCGAACCATCGCCCGGGTCCAGCCGCAGGACCTCGGCCTCAACCTCGACCGGCTGGCTGGCCGGGTCCAGGCTGGCACCGATCCTGAGCGCAAGTCGGCTGCCATGCCCGGCGTCAAAGCAGGCGTCAGTTGAGGGCCTGTCGGTGATCCCTGCCACAATGGCGTCCTGCCAGTTGCGCGCCAGCAGTGCCGCAAGCACATCGGCGCGATCGCCCACGCCGCCGCCAGTGGGATTGTCGCCGCTATCGGCAAGGATGACCGGGCAGGTCTGCGCGGCCTTGGCCAGGTCCAGCATTTCATCGAGAGGGCCGGTCACGGGGCCAAAGCGGAAATCGTCGCGCGCGCGCCAGAAGTCGGCTGCGATCTGCTCAGCAGCATGCCGGGCGGAGGCGGGATCGGTTCCGGTGACAACTGCACAGGCCGTTGCCCGCGGCTCATCCGCCCAGACGTAGCCAATCATCAGATCCGTCCGCCACACACCCGCCCCCTCGAGTGCGGGAAGTGCCCGATAAAGGCTGCGGGCCGGCTCATCCTCGGTTGACGACCGCTCACCCGGCAACAAGAGCGGGATCGGGGCCCAGGTCACACCGGGCCGCTCTCCTGAGACGAGCGCCCGCAGAAGCATGGTATAGGCCGCCTCCATCGTCTCTGGCGTGTCGATATGCGGGGCCGTGCGGTACGCTGCAAAGATATCGATCTGGTCAATGATGCGCTGAGAGACATTGCCGTGCAGGTCGTAGCTGACGGCAATCAGCCTATCGGGGCCGACAGCGGCGCGAACGGCCGAAATCCAATCGCCTTCAGCGTCCCATATCCCCTCTACCTTCATGGCGCCATGCATCGCAAGATACACGGCGTCAAAGGGTTCGGCAGAGGCCAACCGCTGAAGGAACTCTGCCTTCAGAGTCTCGTAGGTCTGGCGTTCCACCGGTCCGCCAGGCACGGCTCTGGCATGCAAGAGGGGAGCAACTGCGGCTTCATGCTTGCCGAGGAAGGCGAAGTACTCATGCCCTGAAAGCTCGGCCCCGCGCAGCACCCGAAAGTCCTCCGTCGCCATGAGAACCGGAGAATAGGTAGAGCATTCGGTATGGATGCCGCCAACGGCGATGCGCATGGTCGAAGTCCTTGTTGGCCGGGGTCGGGGGGCGCCTGGATGGGATCAAAGCCTGGGATGCAGTCGGACCTGGGCCGCAAAGCGCAACCAGTCCTTGTTGGCCCGCTGTGTCCAGCCCGCTTCGGCGATGGCGGGCAGGCGCGGGAAGACAAGATCGTTGAACCAGTCTCTGGTGGTGAAGTGCTCGCACCAGATACAGGCCTGTATGCCCCGCATGTGAGGCCGCAGTTCCTCGGGGAAGTCCCCCTCTGCTTCGTAGGCATAGGTCTTGGCCGGGGGAACGGGGCCAGCCCAGCCGGCGCCGTTTTCCAGCCAGTCAGCCCCCTGCACCATATCCATGTAATAGGCCTGACCCGGTGTCATCACCACGTCATACCCCTCACGGGCCAGATCGATGCCCACCGCAGGGCTCTCCCAGGCCATCAAGAGCGTGTCCTGCGGCGGAACGCCCCCCCCATGCGCGACTTCGTTCCAGCCGACCAAGACCTTGCCGCGCGCTGACAGCATCTGCTTGACCTGGCGCAGGAACCAGGCTTGCAGCTCGAACGTCCCTGCAAGGCCCTCGCGCTGCATCAGGATCCTTGCCCTGGGGCTTTGAAGCCATGCATTGCGCGCGACTTCATCCCCTCCAACATGGAAATGCCGCGAGGGGAAGATCTCGCAAAGCTCGTCGATGATCCTCTCCAGCACGACAAAGGTCTCCGGCACACCCGGATTCCACGCGTTGTTCGGATAGCCCTGAACAGGATGATAGCTGTCGGGCGTCTCGTCCGGGTCGACCAGGAAAGGCAGTGCTGCCATCACACAGGCGGCGTGGCCAGGCGTCTCGATCTCGGGCATCACCTCGACCCCGAGGGCGCCGGCATGGGCCACCACAGCGCGCATCTGATCCTGCGTGTAGTAGCCGGTCTTCCGCGCCGGACCATCGCCCAGCTGGGGCAGCATACCGGGCAGATCCGCTCCGCGGGTCGCCCCGACACTGGTCAGTTCTGGATAAGCTCGTATTTCGGCCCGCCACCCCTCGTCATCCGTCAGATGCCAGTGGAACAGGTTGAACTTGTGCCAGGCAAGAATGTCGACGACGCGGCAAACCTCGTCAAAACTCCAGAAATGGCGCGATACGTCCAGGTGACAGCCCCGCCAGCCATAGCGGGGGGCGTCTTCGATCCGTCCTTTGGATGGAAACTTGAAGGCCGGGTCAGTGAAGGCCCCGTGCAAAATCTGTGCCAGTGACAAGAGGCCATGGCGCCGGCCGGCGGTTGTCGAAGCTTGGAGCGTGATCGTCTCGCCGAACTCCAGCCTATAGCCTTCGCTTGGCAAGGATGAATCGACGGCAAAAACCAGCGCCCGGCTGCCCGGGGCGGGCGACAACTGGAAAAGCCGGCGCGCGGCCGGCCAAAGGCGGTTGTGCAGCGCATCGACCGAAAGCATCAGACGCAGATCCTCGCGCGATGTGTCCGGGGCGGCATGCAGCATCAAAGGAGCCTCGCCGACCGCCGTCTCGATGGCATTTGGCCAGGGCAACAGCGCAAGGGGCAATGTCAGCCGTCCCTCGGGGAGCCGGGCGGGGGGCAAGACGGGGGCTCCGCTTGCCTGCACCAGATCACCCACCTGCGCGACAAGGGTCTGGCCGTCTGCGCGGGTCACCCATGCCGTCTTTGCCGCGTCGTTGCGATGGAAGGGTGACCGGAACAGACCCTCGGCGCTGAACGCCCAACTCTGCCCGGGGGCCAGGGTCAGGCCGGTGGGCGGAGCGAACTCGTGAAAGTTGGCAGTCCGGCGAAGAAGGGTCGCCCCCTTGACCCGGTGCTCCGGCATGATGCGCGTGATCGTTGTGACCGAAAGGGTGAAGTCCGCAAGCGGCTGCTCGGACAGGTTGGTCAGTTTCAGCGACCAGGTCCCTTCCGGTTCAGGCAAGGGTGCCCAAGAGTTTTCGAGAAAGAGTGTCATCAGGCGGGTCCGTTCAATAATCTTCGGATTGGCTGAAGGTGCGGGCCAGGGCCGGTACGCCCGCAGTCAGGCCGCAGTCGACGGGTAGGCAGATTCCGGTGATTGCCGCAGCCTTGGGTGAAGCCAGAAAGGCCACGGCCTCGGCCACATCCTCGGGGCGCACGATGCGGCCCAGCGCGTAATGGCGGGCCGCCTCGGCAAAGACATTGGGGTTTTGCGCCGCCCTGGCTTCCCAGGCCTGGGTGCGCACGGTGCCCGGCGCCACCGAGTTCGCCCGCACCCCGTAACGGCCATACTCGACGGCAATCGCACGGGTCAGGTGAATCATGCCAGCCTTGGCCACCGAATAGGCGGGATGGCCGAAGATGCCCAACCCATTGACCGAGGCAACGTTGACCAGCGCCCCCTTGGCCGAGATCAGGTGCGGCGCCAAAGCCTGAAACATCAGAAAGGCGGCGTCCAGGTTCAGCGAACGGTCGGCCTGCCATTGATCCGTCGTCGTTGCCTGCAGCGAGGCGCCCTGCGCTGCACCTGCATTGTTGACTAGCGTCGCAAGCTGGCCGAGTTCCCCGATGGTCTCTGCCAGCGCCGCACAACTGGCCGGCAGGGTGACATCCACCTGCATGGCGCGAAACCGCGGATGGCTCGAGGCGGCACGCTCGGCCGCCGCCGGGTCCAGATCGGCAAGGATGACCAGATCATGATCCTCTGCAAGTCGCCCGGAAATCGCACGGCCGATGTCTCCCGCAGCCCCCGTCACGACCGCAAGTCGGATGCCCATCTCTTACGTCCCTCGCGCGGCAAACCGAAAACAGGCCGGGGCGGCCGCTTGCGACCCCGGGCCCGCGATCAATCCCCCAGCAACTGCCGGTCATCACCATCGCGATGCTTGATCAGTTGTTCCTTGATCCCACGCAGGATCCGGGCGGATTTCGGGCGGTCGCTATAGGCGACAAGGTTCGCCAGAATGTCGACGGCCGCCAGAAAGGCAAATCGCGTCGACGACGCCCGGAAGATATTCTGCCCCTCGGGCAGGTTGACGGCAACGACCACATCGGCCGCATCGGCGACCGGTGAATTGCTCTGGGTGAGCGCAATCGTGGGGATGCCCCGATCGCGGAGCAGCCCGAAACACCGCACCAGTTCGAGGTTACGCCCAGTAAAGGACGATCCGAACACAACCGTTCCAGACCCCGCAGCAGCGGCCAGCATCAAGCTCATTCCGTGGTCGTTGGAAGCCACAATCCTGGCCCCAAGCCGGAAGAGCCGGTTCTGCAATTCGTTGGCGATCATCGAGGAATTGCCGCCCGACCCGAAGGCATAGATCATGTCGGCGCCTGCGAGCAGGCTGGCGGCCCGCTCGACGGCCAAGAGGTCGAGTGAACGATGCATCTCGAAAAGCGCGTTCTGCGCTTTGGTCACGATGTCTTCGGCCACCTCAGCCGCTGTCGAAGTGACGGACTCGGGCCGCAGGTAGCGCAGACCGACATAGGCACTGCGGGCAAGCTGTACCTTGAAGTCAGAAAATGAGCTGCAACCAAGCCGACGGCAGAAGCGCGTTACCGTCGGAGGCGACACCCCTGCCCGGGCCGCAATATCCGTTATGGAGGCATTCGTGGCGTAGGTCATGTCCGACAGCACGAAGGCCGCAAGCTTTTTCTCAAGCGCGGACAGGCGGCCGTCTTCGTCAGTCAGAGCTGCAATCAAGTCACCTGTCGCAAGCGAGGCGGGGGAATGGGAGACGTCCGGTGTGCCGGCCATGGCTTTCCTCACACACAGGCAATGGCGGGCATTCCCGCTTGCGTCACGAAGCCCGTGATGAACCGCCCGTCAAGCATTCCCCGGTTTCCAGAAATTCATTTTCGTTCCTGCTTGACATCTAGCCATATGGAAGCCGATTATGCCAGAGGTTATCGCCAAAAATGAAAAGAATTTCACTTTGGGGGAGGAGATGACGTCCGACCGCGATCCATTTCGGAACCCGTTTCCCGCCGATGATCCCGATCGACGCGCGATCTGGGAGATGCTGGTGCCGCGCGACATCGACGCCTTCGTTTCAGCAGACTGGAGGGCAGTCCAGGATGACTTCATCGAAGTTAACTTCTGGGGCATGAACGCGCAATTCCAGTCGGAGCCGGAGGCGTACAGGCTTTCCTTCCCCACGCTCGCTGCCTATCGCGCCGAGTGGCTGCGCCAGGCCGAGGCCTTTGGGGCAGAACGTGACAGCGGTGCCTTTGCAGCGGACCCGCGACAGGGCATCTATGCCGCCACACGCCTTGAGCAGATCGAGATCGACGGCGAAACCGCTCTTGTTCGCAAGAAGTTCGACGGTCGTCTTGAGCGGTCAGATGGCAGCCATGCGCGGATGAACTGGCAGACGCTCTACATCTGCCGGCGAAGCGACGGTCGGTGGAAGATCGCCGGGTTCGTGGGCTATCTGCCGCACATCAGGGATTGAGTATGAACCAGCCTGCAGCGACCAGCACCGACGCCGAAGGACCTTCAGGTCCGCGCCGAGTATTCGTCGCTGCGCTGGCCACCGAAACGAACACCTTCTCTCCTATCGTGATTGACCGGCGTGCCTTCGAGGACTCGCTTTATGCCCCGCCCGGTGAACATCCCTCGACGCCCACCCTGTGCACTGCCCCTATCCCGATCGGTCGTCGCGTCTGCGCGGAAAAGGGCTGGACGCTGATCGAAGGAACGGCAGCATGGGCGGACCCGGCTGGTTTGGTGGCACGGAGCACCTATGAAGGCCTGCGCGACGAGATACTCGGCCAACTGCGCGCTGCGCTTCCCTTGGATGCCGTGGTGCTGGGACTGCATGGGGCAATGGTCGCCCAGGGCTATATCGACCCCGAAGGCGACTTGCTGACGCGCATCCGGGCGATCGTCGGCCCAGACGTCCTTGTCTGTGCTGAACTCGACCCGCACAGCCACCTGACGGCAAAACGGGTGGCGGCGGCAGATTTCTTCGTGGTCTTCAAGGAGTTCCCGCATACCGACTTTGTTGACCGCGCTGAAGACCTCTGGCGTATTCTGGTCGACACGCTGGAGGGGCGGGTGACACCCGTGATGTCGGTTTACGATTGCCGCATGATCGATGTGTTCCCCACCTCTCGTGAGCCGATGCGGAGCTTCGTGGACCGGATGTTCGAGATAGAGGCGACCGACCCAAGGGTGTTGTCCCTGTCTGCCATACATGGATTCATGGCAGGTGATGTGCCCGAGATGGGTACCTGGATGATCGCCGTAACCGATGGTGATCCGGCACTTGGCTCAGCCTTGGCCGAACGCATGGGGCAAGAGCTGTTTGCCAACCGTGGCAAGCACATGATGCCGAGCATGGACGAACATGAGGCCGTTCGCCGCGCCATGTCAGCCAAGGGCGGGCCGGTCGTGATCGCAGATATGTGGGACAACCCCGGAGGGGGAACCGCAGGAGATGCCACAGTCCTGCTCAAGGAACTGGTCGCCCGGGGGGCGCGTCAGGTCGCTGTGGGAACGATCTGGGATCCGGTCGCCGTCCAGCTGTGCTTTGCCGCCGGCGAAGGCGCCGTGATGCCCTTGCGTTTCGGGGGCAAGTCGGCGCCGCATACGGGCGATCCGATGGATGCACTTGTTCGCGTGGTACGGCTCGAGCCGTCAGCCGAGATGAAGTTCGGTGAGAGTGTCGTGCCCTTTGGGCAGGCCGCGCGGATCGCCTTGCTGGACGATGAGGCCGAACCGGTTGGGATCGAGGTCATCTTGAATACCATCCGGGCGCAAAGCTATGATCCCTCGCTGTTTGCGGCCCTCGGGATCGACCCTCTGGCGCAGCGGATCCTTGTGATCAAATCAACCAACCACTTCTACGCGGCCTTTCAGCCCATCGCGTCCGAAATACTGTACTGTTCGGCAGGAAAACCCTATCCGAACGATCCGGCAAAGAACGCCTATCGACTGGTTCGCAAGGATATCTGGCCACGCGTGCCGGATCCTTTTGGCAATGGGGCGTAGCATGAGCTTTCCCTGGCCTAACCCCGGAGACATGCTGGCCGATGTTGCCACGCCCATGCCCGTGATCGACGAAGACCGGCTTGAACGGAACATCCGCCGGGCGCAAGAGTACATGACAAGCCATGGCCTGGCGTTCAGGCCCCACATCAAGACGCACAAGATCCCCGCTGTGGCGCGCCAGCAGCTATCGGTCGGAGCCGTGGGCATCAATTGCCAGAAACTGACCGAGGCAGAAGTATTCGCCGACGCCGGTTTCGACGACATCCTGATCACCTACAATCTGTTGGGTGATGACCGGCTCGCGCGCCTGCGGGCACTCAACGAAAGGGTGGCACGCCTCACAGTGGTCGCAGACAGCGCCCAGACCGTGGACGGGCTCGCGGCGCACTTCGCCGATGGCAGGCCTCTTTCGGTCTTGGTGGAATGTGACACAGGCGCAGGCCGGTGCGGCGTCCAGTCGCCGGCGGCGGCGGCCGAGCTTGCGGCAAGGATAGCGGCTTCGCCCGGACTGCACTTTGCCGGGCTTTTGACCTACCCGCCGGTCGGCGGGGCCGAAAAGGTGGAGGACTTCCTGCAGCAGACCATGACTCAACTGGCCGACAAGGGTCTGGACTGCCCCGTCAGATCGAACGGAGGAAGCCCCGACCTGTGGCAGGCGCATCTTGTGCCATCGGCAACCGAGCATCGGGCGGGCACCTATGTGTACAATGACAGGTCCATGGTCAGGGCGGGGGAATGCACGCGCGACGATCTTGCCATGCAGGTTCTTGCCACCGTCGTCTCGCGCCCAACCGGAACCCGTGCGGTCCTCGATTGCGGGTCAAAGGCGCTGACCTCGGATTTGTTGGGATTTGCCGACCATGGTGAGATCGTGGAACTCCCCGGCGCCCGGATCATCGGCCTTTCAGAGGAGCATGCGGTCGTCGATCTGGCCGCCTGCGAAGGCCTTCTACCCCGGATCGGTGATCGCGTACGGGTCATCCCCAATCATACCTGCGTGATTTCCAACCTCTTCGACCGCATGGTCTTCCATCGGAACGGCATCGTCACCCGGGTTGAAGACGTGGCCGCGCGCGGAACTGTCTGGTAGGCGGAAGAGATGGCGAGACACCGTTCCGATACGCCTTGGCAGATGGGGGAAGTTCCCGAGTGATCCTCTGTTTCGATATCGGAGGAACCTCCATCAAGGTGGCAGAGGCCTACGCGCTTGAGGACGTGCGCCCCGGCGAGCGATATCCTACGCCGACCGACGATTTTGACGCCTTCGCGGCCACCCTCAGCCAGACCGTGGCCCGCGCCTCTACACCGCCCGAACGGATCGCGATCTCGATTGCCGGTGTGGTGAACCCCGAGACCGGCCGAGCCACGGTCGCCAACATTCCCTGCCTCACCGGGCGGCAGTTGGTCCAGGACCTGACCGAGAGGCTGCAGCGACCTGTCGATCTTGCGAACGATGCCGACTGCTTCGCCCTGGCCGAGGCTTTCGTAGGCGCGGGACGCGGACATGATGTGGTCTTCGGCATGATCCTGGGCACAGGCGTCGGGGGAGGTGTCGTGGTTCGAGGAGAGTTGATCAACGCCAGCGGAGGCTTTGCCGGCGAGATCGGTCACGGACCGGTCGCGCCCAGGATTGTCGGGTCGCCCGAAGTCGTACTTCCGGCCTTTCCTTGCGGCTGCGGACTGTCGGGTTGCCTTGACGCGGTCTGTTCTGCCCGGGGAATTGAGCGGTTGCACGCCTATCTCGCGCCTGGCGCCACAGCCAGCAGCGTCGAGATCGTAGCAGGCTGGGAAGAGGGCAAGTTGCCCGAAAGCAGGACGATTGACCTTTGGCTGGATCTACTGGCCGGCCCTTTGGCCATGGTCGAGAATATGCTGGGCGCTGGCATCATCGCCGTCGGAGGCGGATTGTCGAACTCGAACCGACTGATTGCTGCGCTGGACCTCGCGGTTCGTTCACGCATTCTGCGTCGTTTCGACAGACCTCTCGTCGTCCCTGCCGCATGCGCGATCGAACCCGGGCTGGTCGGCGCCGCCATCTTGGGTCTCAGACAGCACCTGAAGGCCGCAACGTAGCATCACACCTTCATGGCGATCGCCAGATGGGCGCGAGTCAGTGTGAAATATGAAAATTAATTACACACTCGTACCATGGTTGTGAAAAAATGTTGACGAAGCCTGACCGCGGCCGCATGGTCTAGAAAATCAATTTCTCTCTGCAGGGGGCGGAATGCGAGTCGCGATCATCGGATTGGGGTACCGGCTGGGATATCTCGGCCATGTATTCCGCGAGATGGATCCCGATTTCGAGATCGTGGGATACTTCGATCCCGCGCCTGCTGGTCTGCAGACGCTGCGGGATCATGGAATCTCGCCGGGGACGAGCCATGCCTCACCCGAAGCCCTTGTACGCGCCGGTGGCTTTGATCTGCTGATGGTCGGCTCACCCAACCATCTGCACCTGGACCACATCCGGCTGGGCCTCCAGGCCGGCGTGAAGGTCTTTTCGGAAAAGCCTATCGTTTCGACCATCGAACAGACCTATGAACTCGCCGCTCTCATGGGCCAGTTCGGGTCTGATAGCCTGATGGTCGGGCTGGTGCTGCGCTATGCCCCGCTTTACCGAGACCTCCTTGGTGCGCGCGACTCTGGCCAGCTTGGCTCGATCGTGTCGATTGAGGCGGCAGAGCATATCTACCCCTACCACGGCGCCTTTTTCATGCGCGACTGGCGCCGGTATGAGAAATGGGCCGGCAGCTTCATGCTCGAGAAGTGCTGCCATGACCTGGACCTCTACAACGGGCTGGTCGGCGCGCGGCCCGAACGGGTTGCTAGCTTCGGTGGGCGCAAGACATTCGTGCCGGCCAATGATCCGCGCCGGCACGGCGTAAACGATCTGAGCCTGTTTCACCGCAAGCCGTCAGGCTGGAACGGCTCAGACCGCGTCTTCGACAGCGACGGGGACATAATCGACTACCAGGTCGCCATCGTCGAATACGCCAATGGTGTGGGCATGAACTTTCACACCAATCTGAATGCGCCTGACCAGTTTCGTCGCTTCGCCGTGTTCGGCACCCGCGCCCAGGCCGAAGGGGATTTCATCCGCGGCTTCTTCAGAGTGACGGACGTCCTGTCCGAGGCGCGCCTGATGGAGCGTGAATACAGGGCGACGGCACTGTCGCAGCATTATGGCGCCGATGAGAAGATGGCAGAGGAGGTAACCGCCCATGTCATGAAAGGCGGGCCTCTTCCCGTCTCACCGCTTGACGCGCTTGAGGCCGGTCTGCTGGCGCTGACGATGGATGACGCACGTCGGACCCGCAGCGTGATCGACATGCGCCCGATCTGGGACCGCTACGACGAAGCCTTCGCCAGGAAGGTGGCCTGAGGGATGATCAAGTCGCGCTCCAGTCTGATCTTTGCTTGGGCTCTCCTCGTCCCGGCGATCCTCTATATTCTTGTCATCGTGGCTTGGCCGCTGGTGGAGACGGTGCGGCTTTCCTTTACTGATGCATCCTTGCGCAAGGTGACGAACTACGTCGGCTGGCGGAACTACGAGAAGATTTTCAACGAGACGTTCCTGACTGTCATCACTCGCACCTTCACCTGGACCTTCTTCTCTGTCCTGCTGAAGATGGTGATAGGGACCTTCGGCGCGGTTCTGCTGAACGCCGCAGTGCCGGGGCGGCATCTGTTCCGCATCCTGACCATGCCCCCCTGGATCGTTCCGATGGCCATCGGCATCTTCATGTGGGGATGGATGTACAACGGCCAGTTCGGCATGATCTCGGGCCTGCTGCAGCGGTTCGGGCTAGTCGATGGGCCGGTCGCCTTCTTGGCATATGGAGAGACCGCCTACTGGGCGACGATCGTGACTGATGTCTGGATCGGCGTGCCGTTGGTCACGATCTATTTCCTGGCGGCCATACAGGCCATTCCGAAAGACCTTTACGAGGCGGCTTGGACAGACGGTGCAAGCCGTTGGACCCGGTTTCGCCGCATTACGCTGCCACTGATGGCTCCTGCGATCATCACGATGTCGATGCTGTCGCTGATCGCCACTTTCAACAGTTTCGACATCATCTGGATCCTCACCCAAGGCGGGCCTTCTGGGCAGACAACCACGATGATCATCGACACCTATCAGACTGCAATCGGGTCGAAAAAGTATGGCGAGGGTGCCGCACGGGCCGTGGTGATCTGCATTTTCCTGTCGATCTTCTGCATCGCCTACTTCCGCGTAACACGGCGCCTCGCGGCCGCCGAGAAGGCGTAAGGGGAAAGCCGTGGCCATCCGTTCCCGCGATACACGCGCCATGATCGACCGCTACCGGCCCTGGGAAGTGGTCCTGATCTACTTGGGCATCTTCGCCTTTCTCTTCTTTCTGCTGGCCCCCTTCATCGAAGGCTTCCTGGTCAGCCTGAAGCCGCTCTCACAGCTGTTCTCATCGCCCTATCGGTTCTGGCCGGAGAATGGTTCGTTCGAGGCCTATCGCACCATGTGGATCAGCGTGCCGGGTTTCGGACGCTACATCTTCAACTCGTTCCTGATCTCGACAGTGGCAACCTGTGTGGTGCTGATCCTTGTCGTGCCGGCGGCCTATGCCTTTGCTCGGTTCGACTACAAGGGCATGGGGTTCGTACTGGCGGGCTTCCTGGCCGTCAGCATGTTTTCAGGGGCAGTCCTACTGATTCCGCTGTTCCGCCTGATGCGGACGCTTGGTCTCCTGAACACCTATTTCGCCATGATCGTACCGGGGGTGGCCTTCCTGATCCCTTCGGCGATCTGGCTTCTGCGCACCTACATGATGCGCATCCCGACCGAACTGAACGAGGCGGCCTATATGGACGGGGCCTCGCAGTTCTACACGTTCCGCCGAGTGATCCTGCCGATCGCACGCCCGGGGATCGTCGTCGTCGCGATCACAACCTTTATCGGGGCCTATGCCCAGCAGTTCATCTTCGCGCTGACCTTCAACTCCAAGACCGAATACATGCCGTTGCCGGTAGGCCTGTTCGCCTATTTCGGAAAGCAAGACGTCATCTGGAACGAGCTGATGGCCGCCAGCTTCGTGGGCATTGCCCCCGCGCTGATCATCATCTTCTTCCTGCAACGCTATCTCGTCGGCGGGCTGACCGCCGGCGCGGTGAAACAATGAAGACCACCAACCAACTGGGAGAACGCCTGTGACAACCCTGTTTCGCAAAAGCCTGATCGTAATGGCCCTTGCCGGCACGACAGCCCTGCCCGCGATGGCTGAAGAGATCAGCTGGATCTACTGCGGCGACAAGATCGACCCGGTCCACGAGAAGTACATCAAGGAATGGGAAGCCGCGAACGAAGGCTGGACGATTGCCGTCGAAGTTGTCGGCTGGGCCCAGTGCCAGGACAAGGCCACTACGCTGGCTGCCGCAGGCAGCCCCGCCGCCATGGCCTATGTGGGCTCGCGTACGCTGAAGGAATTCGCGCTGAACGACCTGATCGTCGAAGTGCCGATGACCGACGAGGAAAAGGCAGCCTACTACCCCAACATCGTTGACACCGTGACCTTCGAAGGTACGCAATGGGGCGTTCCGATCGCTTTCTCGACCAAAGCGCTTTACTGGAACAAGGACCTGTTCCGCGAAGCGGGCCTCGATCCGGAAAAACCGCCGACCACCTGGGCGGAAGAAATCGAATACGCCAAGATCATCAAGGAAAAGACCGGCAAGGCGGGTTACGGCCTGCCCGCCAAGACCTTCGACAACACCATGCACCAGTTCCTGCACTGGGTTTACACGAACAACGGCCAGATCATCGATGCCGATGGCAACATCGTGATGGACAGCCCGCAGGTTCTGGCAGCGCTCCAGGCCTACAAGGACATCACGCCCTACTCGGTCGAAGGAGCCACTGCCTACGAACAGAACGAAATCCGGGCGATCTTCCTCGATGGGTCAGTCGGTATGATTCAAGCCGCCGTCGGCGCCGCGTACCTGCTGCAGGACACCGATATCGACTGGGGCGTCACGGCCCTGCCGCTCGGCCCGGATGCCAAAGGCAACGGAACGCTCTTGATCACCGACAGCCTTGCGATCTTCAAGGACTCGGGCGTCGAGGAGAAGGCAACGGAATTCGCCAAGTTCATCACCTCGCCCAAGGTTCAGGAAGAGTATGAAGGCGGCGGCGCCGCAGGTCTGACTCCGCTGCGCCCCGGCCCGGCGGTGGATGCGATGCTGGCCGCCAATCCCTTCTGGCAGCCCTTCATCGACGGCATCCAGTTCGGTGGCCCCGAGCCCTTGTTTACCGACTACAAGGGCTTCCAGAACGTCATGATCGAAATGGTCCAGTCCGTTGTCACCGGCGCGGCCGAACCGCAGGATGCCCTGACAAAGGCCTCGGCGGCGATCGTCGAATACAAGTGATCCTCAGGCCCCGGTTCGCCCCTGGCGACCGGGGTCTGCCCTGGGGGCACGCGATGGTGTGCCCCCAGGCCCTTTCTGACCAAGGAGACCGTCATTGGGCCAGCTTTCCCTCAAATCCGTGATCAAGACATTCGGCGACTTCGAAGTCGTCAAGGGCGTCTCGCTGGATGTCGCCGAGGGCGAGTTCATCGTGTTTGTCGGGCCGTCGGGCTGCGGCAAGTCCACACTACTGCGCATGATTGCGGGGCTGGAGCACACTACGGCCGGCGACATCGTGATTGACGGCAAACGGGTGAATGACCTTCCGCCGGTCAAGCGTGGTATTGCCATGGTCTTCCAGAGCTATGCGCTCTACCCCCACATGACCGTCTTCGAGAACATCGCCTTTCCTCTGCGGGTCGAGAGGGCAGCCGAATCTGTCATCCGCCAGAAAGTCGAGGCGGCGGCGGCTATCCTGCATCTTGAATCCAGGCTGCAGCAGAGGCCGGGGCAACTTTCGGGCGGCCAGCGACAGCGGGTCGCCATCGGCCGGGCCATCGTCCGGGAACCCGAGATCTTCCTGTTCGACGAGCCGCTGTCAAACCTGGATGCGGCACTGCGAGCCGACATGCGGATCGAACTCACGCGCCTGCACAAGCAACTGGGCGCCACGATGATCTACGTGACCCACGACCAGGTGGAAGCCATGACCATGGCAGACCGCATCGTCGTTCTGAACTCTGGTTACATCGCGCAGGTCGGCGCCCCGTTGGAGCTGTACCACAAGCCACAGAACACCTTCGTGGCGGGGTTCATCGGCAACCCGCGCATGAACTTCCTGCCCGTCACCTGCACTGCCGTGCGGGATGACGGCGTGGAGGTCGATCTGCAGGGCCAACGCCTGTTGTTGCCCATCACCCCGCGCCCGAACATGTCGGGGACGTCGCTCACACTTGGTATCCGGCCCGAGCACATCACGCTCGGCCCGGGCGACGCGACGCTGCGGATCACGCCATCGGTCATCGAACAGCTTGGCCAGCAGACCATCGGTTATGCAAGCATTCCCGGCCGAGACGAGAACTTCTGTTTTGTCCTGCCCGGAACGCGCGTGCTTCAGGATGACATAACCATCGAAGTTGGCCTTGTCGCGTCGGATTGTCATCTCTTCGATGCGGATGGCCAGGCATTCGAACGGCACATCGACCTTGCTGCCATGACAATTCCTGCCTCGGTCTGACGGGCCCCTGGCTGCCTGCTCCCGGCGTGGCCGGGCGTAGCATGACGGGCAAGTGTCCGGTCGGTTTGCGCCACCCCCTGTAACCTGCTCGGATCCGTGTCTAGGGTTGCAGCCAGTGATTCACGGGCAGACTCATGCGAACCTATGCGATCGGCGACATTCACGGCCACCTCGACCTGTTGCAGGATGCCCATGACCGCATAGCCCGGGATCGTGCCGCCACGGGTGACCACGAGGCGCCAATCGTCCATCTGGGCGATCTGGTTGACAGGGGGCCCAACAGCCGCGGCGTTGTCGAGTATCTGCGCCAAGGGATCGAGGCTGGGGAAAACTGGATTGTCCTGAAGGGCAATCATGACCGGATGTTCGCCGGCTTTGTCGGGGACATTGCCTATCAGGAACCGGGGCTGAGGCTGGACCTCGGCTATCTCCATCCTCGCATCGGCGGTGCAGAGACGCTTCAGTCCTACGGCATCCGGTCGGCGGCTGACCGACCCCTTCCCCCGGTTCATGCCGAAGCGGTGGTCGCCGTTCCTTCGGCCCATCTGGACTTCTTGAACAGCCGCCCGACGATGTATCGCCGGGGCGAAGCCGTCTTCGTGCATGCCGGAATTCGGCCCGGTATCCCCCTCGATGCTCAGGCCGAAACCGATCTCGTCTGGATCAGGGGAGGATTTCTCGATGATCCCCGCGACCATGGCTACCTGGTGGTACATGGACATACCGCGTTGGACGCGCCCCGGCATTATGGCAACCGGCTGAATCTTGACAGCGGAGCCGCCTATGGCGGGCTGCTGACCGCTGCCGTGATCGAAGGCCGCAGCGCCTGGCAACTGATGGACGGGCGCCGTTTTGAACTGCGCCCGCAACCCTAATGTAGCGCAAACAGCAAGGCGACATAGATCGTCACCAGCACCATCGTGCCGATCCCAAAGGTGGCGATGCCGATCCGGGTCGGCCGAAAGTCGGGACCGTGCCACAGCGTGACGAGAGCGCCCTCAGGCCCTCCGAAGCCTTTCGAAACACCAATAATGGCTCCCCGCAGGACGAGCCGCAGCACCAGCAAGGCAAAACAGGAAAAGACGGCCGAGGTTACCGCCAGAAGCCAGATCATGCGCGCCCCTTCGCTTTCGATCTCACACGCGTATGGGTCCGGTTCTAACGCCCACCAGTGGCCAAAGTTGGGCGGAATTGGCCATACCCGCATCGCGAAAACCAGGCGCACGGGGCCTCCAACGCCACGTCACGGGTGGTCCGCAACCCGGTTTCCCGGCAATCTGCCAGCGTCACGCAGCAAAAGGGGGTGCCACATGAGCGACATCGTGATCCTTTCGGGCAAACGCACCGCGATCGGCAGTTTTGGCGGGGCACTGGCAGGCATCGCCCCCTGCGACTTGGCCGCGCTCGTGTCCCGGTCGGCGATATCGGAGGCTGGTGTGGATCCTGCCGCTGTGGGGCAGGCGTTCTTTGGCCATGTGATCAACACCGAACCGCGCGACATGTATCTGTCGCGGGTGGCGGCCATCGGGGCCGGTTTGCCAGAGACGGTGCCGGCGATGAATGTCAACCGCCTGTGCGGCTCGGGCCTGCAGGCGGTCGTCTCGGCTGTTCAGGCGCTGCAGTTGGGCGACGTCGAAGTCGCTGTTGCCGGCGGGGCAGAGGTGATGAGCCGCGCCCCCCATATCCTGCCCGCGCTGCGCTTCGGTCAGCGCATGGGCGATGCAGCGGCGGTCGACATGATGACGGGCGCGCTGACCTGCCCCTTCGGTACGGGCCATATGGGGATCACGGCAGAGAACGTCGCGGCCGAGCATGGCATCGCGCGCGAAGCGCAAGACGCCTTCGCGTTGGAAAGCCAGATCCGGGCGGCCCGGGCCATAGCGGAAGGCCGCTTTGAGGCGCAGATTTTGCCAGTTGAGGTGAAGACGCGCAAAGGCCCGGTCCTTTTCGCCACTGACGAGCACCCCAAAGCCACAAGCGCCGAAGCCCTGGCGGCCCTGCGGCCGGCTTTCCGCAAGGATGGCAGTGTCACTGCCGGAAATGCCAGCGGCATCAACGACGGAGCGGCAGCGCTTGTTCTTGCGCGCGCCGATGCGGCCCATCGGCTGGGCCTGACACCGCGCGCCCGGGTGATCGGCTATGCCCATGCGGGCGTGCGCCCTGAGGTGATGGGCATCGGCCCCGTACCAGCCGTCAAGGCCCTGCTGGCGCGGACCGGTCTTGCTGTCGCAGACTTTGACGTGATTGAGTCGAACGAGGCCTTTGCCGCGCAGGCCCTGGCGGTCTCGGCCGCACTTGGCCTCGATCCGGACAAAGTGAATCCCAATGGCGGAGCCATTGCGCTGGGACACCCCGTTGGCGCGACCGGCGCCATCATCCTGGTCAAGGCTCTGGCCGAACTGGAAAGGACGGGCGGCCGCCGCGCGCTTGCGACCATGTGCATCGGTGGAGGGCAAGGCATAGCCCTCGCCATCGAGCGGATTTGACAGCGGTCAGGGCGCGACAAGCCGGATCGAACTGCGGGCAGACCGTCCCATGGCATCGATCGCCGAAAGCGTCACGAACCCAGTCCCTGGCAAATGCAGTATCGCCTCGCGTGCGCCGTCGGCGGTGCGCACAGGCAAGCCATCTGCAAGCCAGGTAAAGGGCGCAGCCCCCCCGGCAACGCGCACCTTCAATGCCCCGTTGACAAGTTCGACCATTGCGCCGTCAGGCGGGAACGCAACGTCGGGGGCGTCTTCGGTCTCGAAGGCCGCCCGCCGGGACCGGAAGCGTTGCAAAGGTGCCGGCAATTCCGCATTCGAGGCGAGCAGCGTGGCAGGCGGAGGCTGCCGGAGCGGCTCCAGCGCCGGCTTGAGGCGGTCAAACGCCTGAAACAGGATGGGTGCCGCCCATTCGCCGCCGAAGGCTCCTGGAACCGGGGTACCGTCCGCCCGCCCCATCCAGACCCCGATCACATGTCGTCCGTCAAAGCCGATCGCCCAGGCGTCATGATGGCCATAGCTGGTGCCGGTTTTGTAGGCGAGCCGGTTCTGCGGCGCGCCCGGCGGCGGTGCAAGACCAGAGAGAATATCCGCCACTTGCCAGGCGGCAACGGCGGACATAAGGCGCTGTCCCTCTCGCGTCTCTCCGGTCAGATGCAGGGGCAGGCTTACACCCCCGCGCCCGATCGCGGCATAAAGCTGCACAAGGTCGGTTAGGGTCACGCCCACGCCCCCCAACGCAACGGCCAGGCCTGGCTGATCACCGGGGATCACAGGCCGAATACCCGCCTGCCCAAGCGCCGCAAACAGTTTCGCCGGGCCAAGCGCATCCGTCAGCAGCACCGCCGGGATGTTCAGCGATTGCTGCAACGCCTGCCGAAGCCGGACTGTGCCGTGCCAAGTGCGGTCGAAGTTCTGGGGCGCATAGCCATCGAAATTCACGGGACCGTCTTCGATCAGCGTCTCTGGGTGGCCCAGGCCCTGATCGAAGGCAAGGCCGTAGATCAGCGGCTTCAACGTCGACCCCGGCGAGCGCAGCGCCATTGTCATGTCGACAAATCCCTGCCGAGCATCCGCCTGATATCCGGCCGAGCCCACCGAGGCGAGGACCTCTCCCGACTGGTGATCTGCGGCCACGATGGCGACCTGCAACTGTTCGCCCCGCCCGGCCACCGCCTCCCATGCCAGGGCCTCAAGACGTCCTTGCAGCCCGGCATCAAGGGTCGTCAGATGTCGGCGCTGCGCGGGATCCGTGATCCGCAATCGATCGGACACATGGGGCGCGAGGCCGGGAAAGGGCCGTCGCGAAATCGGCACCGGCTCGGTTAGCGCGCCGGCGACGTCCTCTGCATCGATCACTCCAGCAGCCTCAACCCGGGCCAGAACCCGGGCGCGGGCGGCCTCGGCCCGGTCTGGCGACCGGTCCGGGCGGCGCGTTTCGGGTGACTGCGGCAAGGCGACGAGCAGCGCGGCCTCGGCCGGAGTCAGGCGGAAGGGTTCCTTGCCAAAATACCCCAGCGTCGCAGCACGAATACCTTCAAGGTTACCGCCGTAAGGCGCCAGATGGAAATACAGCGCAAGGATTTGTGTCTTGGTCAGGCGCCGTTCCAGCGCGAGCGCGACGCGCATCTGGCGCAGCTTGCCACCGACCTTTCCGGTGCCGCTTTCTTCCAGCAGGCGCGCTACCTGCATCGTCAGCGTCGATCCGCCCGAGATGATGCGGCCGTTGACGACGGATTGCCAGCCAGCCCGCGCCAGCGCCCGCAGGTCAACACCTTGATGGTCATGGAACCGGCGGTCTTCATAGGCGACAAGCATCCGCGTCAGCAGAGGGTCCACCTTTCCTTCGTCCACCGCCAGCCGCCAGCGGCCATCAGCAACGGTGTAGGCCCGCAGCAATCGCCCGTCGCGCGCCTGCACCTCGACCGAGGTTTCCAGCGCAAGCGCCGGCAGGCTCGTTTCGTCGATCCAGCGGCGCAGACCGTCTGCCCCCGTAGCGATGAGCCAGAGAAGGCCTGCCAGCAGGAAAAGCCAGCGGATCCCTGTCACGGCGAGACGATCACGCGGCCCGAGGCTGTCTGGGCCCTGAAGCTTGGCTGGTACATGTCAACGACCGAGGCAGCTGGATGGTGGAAACTGCCCGGCGAGACGGCGCGCACGATGTAGCCCAGCCGGAACGGAGAAGCATCCATTCGATCGAGCGCTGCCAGGAAACGATCCTGTCGAAACTCGGCATGGGTGACCTGCTCTTCCAGCCCAAGATCGCCGAGACTCGACAGATCCCCTCCGCGCAGCAGGTTGGGATTGTCGATCTCGAAGCCCGCCGGCAAGGGATCATCCACCATCAGGCGCGCTTCGCCCGAGCCGAAAGGTGTGACATCCAGCACCGCGACGAGCCGGGTACCGGCCGAGACCTGCCCGGGATCGGCCGGCCGGCCATCCAGAGTGTAGTAGCTGCGCTCGATCGCATAGCCGGTTCCACCGGCGACGATGGGCTCGGATGGCACGCCAAAGGACGTAACCGTCAGTGTGACCGGTGTGGAGCCCGTGTTCGCAACAGCCACCGGATCGGCAACGGCACTGTCCAGGACCTGGACCAGCGGGCCCTGCGACGGCTGGCCGTTGAAGGTCAGTCCAGACGTCTCGGGGCGGTTGATCAGCGCATGTGCTGCCAGCAGCGTCCAGACCGTTTCCTGGGGGGAGAGATGGTTTTCCCGCGCTGCCAGCCTTGCCGTCAATGCCTCGCGGTCCACGGCCAGCGACCCGCTGTCCACGGCGTAGGTCAACAAGGCCGCTGCATCGCGCAAGTTCGTGCCGAAGTCGGTGCGGAAGACCTGGGTCGTCTCATCGCCCATCCTGCCAGACATCAGCGCCGATGCACGGCGGAACATGGCATCAGCGCGGGTCTGGTCGCCATAGCTTGCCAGCGCGGACCCCAACTGCGCGGCCGCGGTGGGCGTTGCAAAGGCATCCCCTTTCACATCGGCATAATAGCGCAAGTCGCCGACAGCCGCCGCCCCTTCCCGCGCCAGTACCATGAGCGCATAGGCCAGCGCCTCGCCGCCACTGTCGAAATCGGGCTGGTAGTTCACCTGGTTGCGCAGGTTGTCGAGCGCCATGCGGAAACTGACGTCCGGCACTGCAATGCCTTGGGCCCGGGCTTGCGACAGAAAGTCGGTCACATAGGCGTCAAGCCAGAAGTCGCCCCCACCCGGCGCCCAGAGCCCGAAGCCGCCCTCGGCGCCCTGGTTGGTGAGCACCGCAGCCACAGTTTCGGTGAGCCGCTGGTTCAGCTGGCTTTCGCTGTCCAGCCCCATCGCGGTAGCGACTTCGTTGTAATAGAGCAGCGGCAGAGCCTTGGATGTGATCTGCTCGGTGCACCCGTAGGGATAGCGTTCAAGCGAGGCAAGCAACCCCGGCGCGTTCAACCGGGCAAGGGGGCCCGCTGCCAGTGTTGCCTTGGCGGTGCCGGGTCGAAGCCCGGCAAAGGCTTGGTCGTCAAGCGTGAAACTTGCCCCCGGCGCCAGATCGAAACGGCTGATCCGGGCGATCTCGGGATCGTTGACCTGCACGGGCAGGCTCAACGTCTTGAGCAGTTGCTTTCCGTCGGGCGTGGTCAGCGCGACGCGAACCGAGGCAAGCCCTTCTTCTCCGGCTGTCATCGGCACCGAGACCACCTCCTTGGCCTTCTCCGCCAGATCGAACCCTGAAGGCACCGGGCCAAGCGTCACGCCCTGCGCCGTCACATCAAGCGACATACGCCCCGCCGGCCCAGTGGCATGGACGATCTCGAGCAACAGGCGGCTCTCGTCCCCCGGGGCCAGGAACCGCGGCAGGCTTGCGGTTACAACGACAGGGTCGCGCACGAGAATGTCGGTCTCGGCCTGGCCTACCCCGGTCTCGGACCAGACGACCGCCATGATGCGAACCGTGCCATTGAAGGACGGCAGATCAAAGGTAGCGCGGGCCAGCCCATCGGGGCCCACCTGGACGGGACCGGTGAAATAGGCGACCAGTTCTTCCGTCGGGGGCGGCGACTGCAACCTGGCCTGCGCTCCTGCGTCACCGCCAGAGCGCACGGTGCCTTCGGTGCCATTCAGCCCGTCGATCAGTCGGCCATAGATATCGCGGATTCCCACGCCAAGTTTGCGTTGCCCGAAGTAGTGGGTAGAGGGATCGGGCGACTTGAAGGCCGTCAGGTTCAGGATGCCAACGTCCACTGCGGCGATCGTGGCATAGGCCTGATCGCCTTCGCTCAGCCCCCTGACCCTGACCGCCACATCGACCGGCCCGCGCGGGGCGGCCTCGGGCGCGGTTTCGACGGTTGCAGACAACTGGTGCGGACCGGGGTCGATCGAGGCATAGGCCAGACCCAGGGCCCGTGCCGGATTGCGCCCGGCCGCCACGTCCATTGGCCGCAGGGCCGAGGCCGCCACATAGACCCCTGCCCCCCATTCGTCAGTTACGGGCAGTTCGATTGTGTTCTGCCCCTTTGCCACCTCGACGGCCTTCATCGTAATCAGCCGGTTCGACAGCACCGTGACCAGCGCAGTGCCAGCGGCCCGCGGCACGATCCGCAGCCTGGCCGTGTCTCCGGGGCGGTACGCGGCTTTGTCCAGAGAAACCTCCAGCATGTCGGGTGTCTGGGCGGCATCCGCCGCTCCGAACCAGCCAGCGGAGAAGGTGACCGAACTGGCAGCCGGCATCCCGCCCGTTGTCTCGACCAGCAGCTCGTATTCGCCCCAGTTGGTCGGCGCGCCGATCTCGATCGGCTCTCCCTGGAGATTGACCTGCCCTTCGGCAACGGGCGATCGGGTGACGACGGGTTCCCACATCCATTGGCCATACTGCTGATACCATTGGTACTGCGTTTCGATCCGGGTCAGCCGCCACCTTAGGGTCATCGGCTGCTGCCCCTGACCGGGCACCAGCCCGATCAACGAAAACCGCGCCTCGGCATTCTCGGGAAGATCGCCCTGGAACAGCGGCTTGATGCCGATGATCGGGCCTGTTCCTTCCACCTGCTGAATGACTTCGCGTTCGACGGGTCGCCCCGAACCTTCGGCGACTCGAACGGTCAGCCGCGCCTCAAGCGGCCTACCGGGATCAGCGATTTGCGGCAGAGTGACATCAAACCGAGCCTGACCCGACTCATCCGTCCGGATGCCAGATCCCAGCGGCTCCATCCTGGCAGGGAACGGCTCGTCCTGACGCCCGAAGGCATAGCCGGGGAAGTCGGCCAGACCCTTGGCCGCGCGCAAGAGAACTTCGCCTTCAACCGCCAGATCGGCACCCGGGGCCCCGAAAAGGTATCTGGCATCGACCTTTGCGGTGCCGGTCTGGTCGAGCCGCAGCGGCGCTCCATCGAAGGCCAACGAGAAATCGATCCGCTCGGGCACGAAATCCTCGACAAGGAAGGTCTTGGCGATCAGCGGTGGCGCATCCTGATCCGCGAGCATCTCAAGCCGCCAGACACCCCGGGGGGCGGTCGGGGCGATGGGCAGGGCAAATACGTAGCCGCCGGCTGGGCCTGGCTCGATCATCTGGCGCGAGAACTCCACGCCATCAGGGCGCTTGAGGATCGCGGTCAGCGGCAGGCCCTCTACCGCTTCGGCCTCGCCCGTGCGGGCAAGGGCCGTGACATGCACGGTTTCGCCCGCGCGATAGGCGCCCCGGTCTGTCGTCAGGAACAGATCAACCGGGCCTGCGGGTTCGCGACCCTCTACGCCGCGGTCAGACAGGTCAAACTCGGGATCGGTCAACGACAGGAAGGCCATATCCGCCTCGCCGTCCCGAAGCATGACCATGGCAGGCGCGGCCCCGCCCGAACCTCGCGTGAGGCCGGCGTCGAAAACCGCGTAACCGTTCTCGTCTGTCGAGGTAGTGGCCAGAACAGTATTGGCGCGAGACAGAAGCTCGACCACTACGCTCGGCTTGGCCTCAGCCGTGGAGAGGCTGCGGACCACAACGTGCAAACCATCCGTGCCTGACAACGTTGTCACCCCCAGATCGGAAATGACGAACCATTGCCAAGCCGGAGCCACGACATAGGGGTCCACGCCGGGTGCTGCGGCCCTCAGCGCATACACCCCGGCCGGCAGTCCGCGGATCGCCTCGTCCATCGGCAGCCGGGTGGTCATGTCACGGTTGACCTCCATGGCCACCTCGGCTGTTCCGGACCAGACCTGGGCACCGACATTCTCGGTGAACTCACCCTCCGAGTAGACGCCCATGGGCTGCGTGAAGAACCCGCCCTGAACGGCCCGCAGCATGTTGCGATCGGACACGGCATAGAGCGTCAGGTCGAGCGAGCGGGTATTCACCGTTTCAACCGGGATCGAGGCCCCCCCTGCACGTGGCAGGACATAGGACCGGCCCGCAAATCGTGCCCCGGGGCTGCGGTCGCGAACATAAAGCGTGACCGGCGTCGATTTGGCCAGCGCCTGTCCATCGGCGGCGGGAAGCCCTTCCCGGAAGGTCACAGTGTAACGGGCGCCATGCTCTACGCCCGTTACGCAAAGTTGCCGCCAGCCCCCGGCCTCAACCGCCATGCCCGGCCCGGGCATCTGGACATAGGTTGAGTAATCGGTCCCTTTCTCGATAAGGTCCTCGGAAAAGGTGGCGCAAATGCGCGGGCGCGCACTGTCGCTTTCGACAAGGGTCTCGACGATGCGGAACCCGTACTTTCCAATTGCGTCCTCCAGCGCAAGCGCGGTGTCGTCTCGTGGCTCGATCCGCTGGGCAAGCCGCAGAGCCTGAACGGTGTCACGCCCCCGGTCGACACTTTCCAGAGCCTGCCCCAAAGAAACAAGCGCAGCATGTTGCTGACCCGGGTTCGCGGCCCGCAAATAGGCATTCACCGCCGCACTGACCGAGCGTTCCCGGAACACCCTCTGAAACTGACCATCCGGCTGACCTGCCAGCAACAGAAGGCGCGCATAATCCGCCCACAGGTCCGTCGCGTCAGAAATGTTGAGCGCCGCGCCCACATGGCGGCTGGCCAGATCCCAGTCACCCTGCGCCTCGGCGTCGCGGGCCGATGCGAGATGCTCTTCGACCGACCAAGGGCCGGTGATGTGAGTATCCGCCAGTCCCTCGGCCTGCCGATAGGCTTCTCCCAAGTCGTAGCTTCCAAGGAATGTCAGGTCGGAACGACGTTCGGCTGCCCGGACGATCGTGGCGGGGTCAGCCTGGACGACCCGGCCCGACAGGGCACCCGAAAATGGTGTCGGATCCCCACCGGCCGATTTCGGAAAGCATGACCCGTTTCGTGTGTTGAAGGTCAGGGCCTGACATTGCGGATTGGTCAGGCACGCCCGCTCGCAGGCCTGGATCGTCGTATCAAAGATCGAGGCGATGTCGCCACCAGGCAGGTCCACATCCTGCTCGAGCACCAAGCGCCGTTCGGGAATCAGAGGTTCGGCCTGGGCGTTGGCGGATGTTGCCGCGCCCAGCAGACAGGCCGTGGAAACCAGTGCCAAAAATACCCGGAAGAGGCCACGCATGATCTGAAACTCCCTGCACTCAATAGGGCGATGCTGACATGGAGCAGGGGCACAAGGCAATGGCCCCACCCTGCCCGTCCATCGCTCAAACAGGTGTCATTTGATTAATTCTCACTTCACCTTGTTCCGCCAACCTGCCGGGGCGGAAGAAGACAGAATGTCTGGTGCAGCTGCAGGGCGTGACATGGATTTTGCGGAACGGCTGGCACGTGAGCGCCGGGGGCGGCTGGCAGCGGAGCGGCTTCTGGAACAGAAGCAGCGCGAGCTTTTCGCCGCAAACGAAAAACTCGCGCTGCATGCCCGTTCCCTGTCGGATCAAATCGTCGAACAACGGCAGGCCGTTCGGAGCGCGTTGAGCGAGGCCGAAAGCCTAAAGGGCCAGAACGACCGGTTCCTGTCAGACCTCGAACTGGCCCATACCGCAGCGGTGATGGCAGAGCGCCGGCTGCGGGACTCCATCGACTCTGTGAAGGACGGCTTTGCCGTTTTTGGCGCAGACCGACGGATTGTGGTGGCAAACCGGGCATATCGCCGACTGTTCCCGATACTTGAGACCGAGCCGGGGGCAGACTTTGCCGACCTGCTCCAGCGCTGGACGGACGGTGGCATGGTGAACACAGGCCAGCAATCACCTGGTGAATGGGTTGCCTCCATGTTGGCCCGATGGGACGACGATCCGATCGCCCCCGTTGTCGTCAAACTCACGAACGGTCTCTGGCTGCGGTTCGAGGATCAGCGCGCGGGGGATGGCGACATGGTGAGCCTTGTGCTGGACATCACAGACCAGATGCGGATCTGGGCTGCGATCGAGGCCATTCCCGATGGGTTCGTGTTGTTTGACCGCGACGAACGCATGATCACTTGTAATCAGCGCTACCGCGATATCTACCCCGAGACTGCGCCTGCCATGATACCCGGAGCAAGCTTCGAGGAAATCCTGCGCTACGGCCTTGAGCGGGGGCAGCATGCCGACGCCGCTGGGCGCGAGGAGGAATGGCTGGCCGAACGCCTGGCCCAGCACCGACATCCGGTCGCCATCCACGAGCAGCGCCTGCGGGATGGGCGCTGGATACGCGCTCATGATCATCCAACCCCGGATGGCGGACGCGTGGGTCTGCGCGTGGACATCACCGAGTTGAAGGAGCACGAGACGGCGCTTGAGAGCGCGCGGCTTGCCGCGGAGGCGGCCAATCGCGCCAAATCGGCCTTCCTGGCCAACATGAGCCATGAAATCCGAACCCCGATGAATGGGGTGGTCGGGATGGCGGAACTCTTGTGCGACACGTCGCTGTCCGAGGAGCAGAGGCTATTTGCGGACACGATAAAGTCTTCGGGAGAAGCCTTGCTGGTGATCATCAACGATGTCCTGGACTATTCCAAGATCGAAGCCGAACGGCTGACACTTCATCCCGAGCCATTCGATCTCGAGCGGACGATCCACGAGGTTGCAATGCTTCTCCAACCCCGGGCCGGTGCCAAGGGGATCGACCTGCTCATAGACTTCGACCTCTTCCTGCCAACGCGCTTCGTGGGGGACCCGGGCCGCCTGCGTCAGGTCCTGACAAATCTGGTCGGCAATGCCGTCAAGTTCACCGAGAAGGGCCATGTGCTGATCCGGGTCGTCGGGCTTGAGGCAGAGCCGGGCCAGCAGCAACTGCATGTGACGGTAGAGGACACCGGGATCGGCATCGCGAGCGAGCATCTCGACCACATCTTCGGCGAGTTCAACCAGGTCGAAGGCGAGGCCAACCGCAAATACGAAGGTACGGGTCTTGGACTGGCCATTACCCGCCGCCTGATAGAAAGGATGGGGGGGACCGTCTGGGTTGAAAGTGAACCGGAAAGGGGATCGTGCTTTGGCTTCCGCCTCACGCTGCCTGTCGCCGAGGATTGTCCAGCGCCCCCCTCGACAGTTGCCCTGCGCAGGGCCTTGGTGGTCGACGATCAGTTCATCAACCGCACGATCCTGGAGCGGCAGCTGTCGGCCTTGGGGATTGATGTCTTGCTATGCCGCTCTGGCGCAGAGGCGCTGAGCCGGATCGAAAGCATGCCGGACATCGACCTTGTCGTGACGGATCATGACATGCCCGACATGGATGGCGTCGAACTGGCGCGGCACTTGCGGGAGGCGGGGCGCGATCTGCCCATCCTTCTTCTGACCTCGAGCCCCGCCGCAGCCCGGGAAGACTCTGACCGCCAATGGGTCACAACGATTCTGCAAAGACCAATACTGCGGGCCGAACTCTACCGTCGGCTACAGTCAATCTGTACGCCGACTGCACCCGAGCCGCCGAACACCGGGGCCCCGTCCACCGGACTGAGACCCATGCGCATCCTCGCTGCGGAAGACAATCGGACGAACCAGCTTGTCTTTCGCAAGATGGTTAAGGAGGTCCAGGTGGAGCTGACCTTCGCGGGCAATGGGCAAGAGGCCGTCGCTCTGTGGCAGTCCCTGCGGCCTGACCTGGTGTTCATGGACATTTCGATGCCCGTCATGGACGGCAAGGAGGCCACGCGCGCGATCCGACGGTTGGAAGAGGGGACCGGGCGGCGAACACCGATCGTTGCTCTCACGGCCCATGCCATGGATGGCGATGCCGAGGGGATCCTTGCCGCCGGGATTGATCGCTACCTCACCAAGCCCCTGAGGCGCAGCGCAATCCTGGAAGAGATAGAGGCCCAGCGCCCGGCAGATGCCTATCCCTTGGTCGCAGACACAGTGCCCCAGTTGCCAGACGGTGCCCCATAGCAGGCGACAGGCCCTGTTACGTCTCTCGCAGGATCGCCAGGAAGGCTTCGCCGAACCGCTCGATCTTTTGCGGGCCGAGGCCGCCCACCGCTTCCATCTCGGCAAGGGTCGAGGGCCGCGCCTCGGCCAGCTTGCGCAGGGTCGCAAGGGTACAACTGAGCGGCTTGCCAGTGCCATCTTCACCCCGCGCCAGTCGCACCTGCTCTGCCTGCAGCCGGTCGAAAATCGCGCCGCCTTCACGTCCGGTCAGCCGCATCCTCTGGGGGTGCAGAGGGACCGTTTCAGCCCCAGTGATGACCGACAGGAACGCCGCGCCAAAGCTCTCCAGTTTCTTCGCGCCAACACCGGTGATTTTCGCCATGTCATCCAGAGTCGCGGGGCGCAGCTCTGCCATTTCGATCAGGGTGCGGTCAGGAAAGATGATATAGGCCGGCACGCCCTGCGCTTCCGCAATGGCCCGGCGCTTGGACTTCAGCGCAGACAGAAGCGGTGCATCCTCGTCGGCAACCTGGGCACGGACCACGGGCCGCAGGCCGGCGGACTGGACGGTATCCCGGCGAAGGCTGATGATCTGTTCCCCGCGCAGGATCGGGCGGGCGGCTTCGGTCATGCGAAGGGCGCCATGCCGCTCGGGGTCCGGGCGCACCAGGTCCCGGCCCATCATCTGCCGGAACACAGCCCCCCAGGCGGGTTTTGACAGATCGCGCCCCACTGCAAAGGTGGGCAGCTGGTCATGCCCCCGTTCGCGCACCTTGGGGGTCGCCGTTCCTGTCAGAATGTCGATCAGATGTCCCGCGCCAAACCACTCCCCGGTGCGAAGGATCGCAGACAGTGCCTTGCGAACGGCATCTGTCGCGTCAAACACCTGCACGGGTTCCTCGCACAGATCGCAGTTGCCGCACGGGCCGGACTGCTCGCCAAAGTAGGATAGCAACGCTTGACGCCGGCAGGCGGTCGCCTCGGCCAGCCCCAGAAGCGCGTTCAGCCGGGTGTGGTCTGCCGCGCGGCGGTCGGCCGGAGCCGGGCTTTCGTCGATCTGGGCACGGCGGAGCCGAATGTCGTCAGGGCCGTACAACGTCAGGGTATCGGCGGCAGCCCCATCCCGACCCGCTCGGCCGATTTCCTGGTAATAGCTTTCGACCGACTTCGGCAGATCGGCATGGGCCACCCAGCGGATATCTGGCTTGTCGATCCCCATACCGAAGGCGATCGTCGCAACCACGATCAGCCCGTCCTCCTGCTGGAAGCGCACCTCCACGCGCCGCCGCTCGTCGGCCTCCATGCCTCCGTGATAGTGGCAGGCCGTATGGCCGCCCTCGCGCAGTGCTTGCGCCAGGGTTTCGGTCTTGGCGCGGGTCGCAGCATAGACGATGCCCGATTGTCCGCGCCGCGCGGCGGCATAGTCGAGGATCTGGCGGCGGGGCTGATCCTTTACGGCAAAGGCCAGTCGCAGGTTCGGGCGGTCGAAACCGCGCAGGAAGATCTCGGGGGCCTGTCCGTCAAACAACCGCGCCACGATTTCGGTGCGGGTCTCCTCATCTGCAGTGGCGGTGAACGCGGCCAGGGGGACCCCGAGTTGGCGGCGCAAATCCCCGATGCGCAGATAGTCGGGGCGGAAATCATGTCCCCACTGGCTGACACAATGTGCCTCGTCCACGGCGATCAGACCTGTGCCGATGCGCCGCAGCATCTGGATGGTCGCTGTCGAGGCTAGCCGTTCCGGCGCGAGATAGAGCAGCTTCAGCCGCCCCTCATCCAGCGCCTCGAACACGGACTCCGTCTCTTCTTCGGTGTTCCCGGATGTCAGGGCGCCCGCCTCCACACCGGTCTCCCGCAGGGCCCTGACCTGGTCGCGCATCAGCGCGATCAAGGGCGAGATGACCACGGTCACACCCTGGCGACACAAGGCAGGCAGCTGGAAACAAAGAGACTTGCCACCACCCGTCGGCATGATTGCCAAAGTATTGCGTCCCTCGAGCACGGCCTCGACGATCTCGGCCTGGCCAGGTCGAAATCCGGAAAAACCGAAAACCGACGACAGAAGGTCTGCCGGACTGTTCATCTGGCCAGGGCCAAGGCTGTCGACTGACGAACGCGTGTCAGGCACGGCGTGATCACATGAACATGCCAGCGTTGTTCATCAGCACGATGCGCAGAGCATAGACGCCAAGCAGGACGATCAGCGGCGCAAAGTCGATGCCGCCCATGGCCGGGAGAACCGAGCGAACTCGCGCATAGACGGGTTCCAGAACGCGGTTCAACCCCTCCCAGACTTGCGCGACCAACGGCTGGCGAAGATTGAGAACCTGGAAATTGATCAACCAGCTCATGATGATATGGGCAAAGATCACGAACTGGGCGATATCGAGGATCAGAAGCAGTATCTGCAACAGCGAGGTCATGAGGCGGTCCTGCGAGCGGGGTCCGGCTAGAGGTATCTCTCGGACAGGCGAAGGGCAACCTCTTCCGCAGCGTATCGCTTGACCTGCGGCCACCATCACGTCACAGCGCAGGCAAAGGAGAGAACGATGTACCCATTCCTGCGCCTGGCCAAGGAAAGCTGGACCTCCCGCAACGCTCCTCCGCTCGGGCTGACGCAGATGCACGTCTCTCGGCACCTCTGCTGGCCATGGGATCTCGACCCTTGGCTTGAATTGAACAACGGCCGAACCCTGACTCTCTTTGATCTCGGCCGCGTGCCGCTGGGCCGCCGCACAGGGCTTGCTGCTGTCTTGCGGGCCAAGCGCTGGGCCATGGTCGTCGCCGGCAACTCGACCCGCTATCGCCGAAGGGTCAGGCTGTTCGACCGGATTGAGATGCACAGCCGCTGCATCGGCTGGGATCATCGCTTCTTCTACATGGAGCAGAGCATGTGGAAGGACGAGGAATGCACAAGCCATGTCCTGCTCCGCAGTGCCGTGACGTCGGGGGCGGGCATCATCCCGCCCGCAACCGTCCTCGAGGCGATGGGTCATCAGGTGACCAGTCCCGATCTGCCGGCCTATGTGCAGGCTTGGATCACGGCCGACGCCCAGCGCCCCTGGCCCCCCGTGAGCTGAGCCCTTGGCCCATCCTGCCGGCTTGCAACTGCACTGCTTTGCCTGTTTGATCAGCGCGCACGGGCGGGAGACCAAACCGAGATGACAGAGGCGCGCCGGCGTATCTGGGGCTGGTTCTTTTTCGACTGGGCCAGCCAGCCCTATAACACCCTTCTTATGACGTTCATCTTTGCGCCCTACATGGCCTCCTTGCTGGAGGATGGAACGCAAGCGCAGGAGTCCTGGGGCTATGGGGTAGGTGCCGCAGGCTTCATCATTGCGATCTTCGCTCCGTTCCTGGGTGCCATTGCCGACAAGACGGGCCGGCGAATGGGGTTCATCCTGCTGTTTTCGCTGATGTATGTTGTCGGGTCCTCGGGGCTGTGGCTGGCCGCGCCTGGGCATTTCAACCTGATGCTTGTCCTGGTCTGTTTCGGGGTCGGATTGATCGGGATGGAGTTCGCCACGACCTTTACAAATGCCATGTTGCCCGATCTGGGGTCGGCCGAGGATATCGGGCGGATCTCGGGGTCCGGCTGGGCCTTTGGCTATGCCGGGGGGGTTCTCTCGCTGTTGCTGATGCTGCTCTTCTTTGCCGAAGGCCCGTCAGGCAAGACGCTTCTCGGCATCCCCCCCCTTTTCGGGCTGGACGCGAGCGAACGAGAGGGGACGCGCTTTGTCGGCCCCTTTACTGCAATCTGGTACGTGCTTTTCATGATCCCGTTCTTTCTGTGGGTCAGAGAGCCTGTGCGGCAAAACATGTTGCCCCTGCGGCAGGCGCTAAGCCGTGCTCTTCCCGAACTCTGGACCTCGGTTCGGCAATTGCCGCAACAACGAAGCCTGTTTGCCTTTCTCGGCGCATCCATGTTCTACAGGGACGGACTGAACGGCATTTTCGCGATCGGTGGCATCTACGCGATCGGAGTGCTGGGCTGGTCGGTAACACAAGTGGGCGTGTTCGGCATTCTCGCTGCCTCCTCGGGTGCGCTGTTCGCCTGGCTGGGGGGAAAGGCAGACGCCCGATTTGGCCCTCGGGCTGTCATCCGGGTCTGCCTGATCTTGATGATTGTCATCGGGGTAGTGCTCGTGCTGATCTCTCGCGACCGGGTCCTGGGGATTCCGATCGCGCCGGACAGCATGCTGCCGGATATCGCCTTCTATCTCGTCGGTGCCGCGACAGGCGCAGTCGGAGGCATCCTGCAGGCGGCCAGCCGCACGATGATGGTTGTCCAGGCGGACCCTGAGCGCATGACCGAAGCCTTTGGCCTTTATGCCCTCGCAGGAAAGGCCACTTCTTTCATGGCGCCTCTTTCCATCGGGCTTGCAACCGATCTTTCCGGCAGCCAGCAGGTCGGTGTCTCGCCGGTTATCGGGCTGTTCGTTCTGGGGCTCGTTCTGCTAAGCTGGGTCAGCCCCCGGGAGAAATTGTGAGAGCTATGCTGCGGTCCACTCTGTTTGCCCTGATCCTGCTTCTGGCCCCGGCGGCCGAAGCGCAGCAGCTTGCAAATCGGCTGTTCGGAGCGGCCGATGCCGCATCGGCACAAGATCCGATGCCAATCGGAAGCTATGCGCGCGGCTGCGCTGCAGGTCTGGTACAACTGCCGGAAACCGGGCCGTCGTGGCAGGCAATGCGGCTTTCCCGGAACCGCAACTGGGGCCAGCCTGTCATGGTCGACTACCTTGTCGACCTGAGCAAGAAGGCCCAGCAAATTGGCTGGGGCGGGCTTTACATCGGCGACATCAGCCAGCCCCGGGGCGGCCCGATGACGTCGGGCCACGCCAGCCACCAGATCGGGCTTGATGCCGATATCTGGATGCTGCCGCCAAAGCGGCTGAACCTGACCCGGGCCGAACGCGAAGAGATCAGCTCGATCCCCGTGCGCTCGGCCGACCAGCGCTCGGTGACCTCGAACTGGACTGCGTCCCATCAGGCGTTGTTGAAGGCGGCCGCCTCCGATCCCCGCGTGGACCGCATCTTCGTCGCGGCCGCAGTCAAGATCGAGATGTGCAAGACGGCCAAACGCCGCGACAAGGAGTGGCTGCAAAAGATCCGTCCGGTGGCCGGGCATGACACGCATTTCCACGTGCGCCTGAAATGCCCAAAAGGGGCGAGGCTCTGCCAGACCCAGAAGCCGACGGTGAACGAACTGTCCAAGGGCGGCAATGGTTGTGACGAGACGCTGACCTGGTGGGTGACAGACTATCTGAACCCGCCCAAGCCCACGAAAAAGCCGAAAGACCCCACGCCGCGCGAAAAAGGGCCACGAGAATTCACGATGGCCGATCTGCCCAAGCAATGCGTCGACGTTCTCGCCTCGCGCTGATCGCGGGGCTGGTTCTATGCATGGGTCCGGCGACACTCGCCGGTCAGACCGAGCCGCCGGGCTATCTCGGGACATTTGTTTGGTCCGACCCCGACCCGAGGTTCGGCGGCCTTTCTGGTCTGGAAATCTCGGCTGACGGAGGCTCAGTTACGGCTCTGTCAGATCGCGGAGCCTTTGTGACTGCCCGCCTGACCCGGGACATGGACCGGCATTTGACAGGCGTCACCGACGTGCAAGTGGAGAAACTGGGGGGTATCGGGGATCAGCCCCTCGGCGAGGGCGAAGTTGACAGCGAAGGCCTTGCCCTTTCGCCGGACGGCCAGTCGCTTGTGTCTTTCGAGGGGCCGGCGCGGATCCTGAGCTTTGCCGTCCTTGGGGAAGGGGGCACTCTCATTCCCGGTCCGCGCGACTTCGAAATCCTGACCAAGAACGGCGCGCTCGAGTCTCTGGCCGTGGACGCATCAGGAAATGTGTATGCCATTCCAGAGGAATCGCCGCGCCCTGGTGGGGACTTTCCCGTCTTTCTGCTTGAAGATGGAACATGGACGACGCCCTTCCTCATCGAGTCATTGGGCACCTTCCTGCCAGTCGGTGCAGATTTCGGTCCCGACGGACGGCTGTACGTGCTTGAGCGGCAGTTCCGTGGACTTGGTGGTTTCGCTACACGGCTGCGCCGTTTCGATCCCGCGAGCACGGGCGTGCAAGTGGGTGAGGTGTTGTTCCAGACCGCACCAGGCCGCTTCGGCAACCTTGAGGGCGTCGCAGTCTGGCAGGTTCCGGGGGGTCGGCTTCGGGCAACACTGCTGACTGACGACAATTTCCTGCCTGTACTGAGCACTGAACTCGTGGAGTTCGGGCTGCCAGACTGAAGGGCGCTGATTGACAACAATCCATCCTTGTGGCTAAGGCAGCCCGTCCCCGATGACCGGGGACCAAGTCTCCGCGACCTTGCCAAAACGGAACATCGGAATGTCTCGCTCTCTCCTGCCAGGAATCCTGGCCATGGCTGCCATTGTGGTGGCCTCCAACATCCTTGTGCAATTCCTGGTTGGCGACTGGCTGACCATGGGCGCCTTCACCTATCCCTTCGCTTTCCTCGTGAACGAGCTGGTCAACCGTTTCCAGGGCCCTGCGGCGGCACGGAAAGTCGTTGTCGCAGGGTTCATCACGGGCATTGCCTGCTCTCTGGTCGGCTCGCAGATTCAGGGCGAGTTCGGCCCTCTGGTGTCCTTCCGGGTCGCCTTGGCGTCAGGCGCGGCCTTTCTTGCCTCACAGTTGATGGACGTGGCGATCTTTGACCGCATGCGGCGCGAGGCCTGGTGGAAGCCGCCGCTCGTTTCGCCACTGATCAGCTCAGTGCTGGATACCGGTCTCTTCTTTTCGATCGCCTTTGCAGCCCAGTTGAGTTTCCTGGAGCCGGGCAATGACGTGGCCTGGGCCAATGAGATCCTGCCTGTTCTGGGGGTCGGACCCGCTGCGCCACTCTGGGTGTCTCTGGCGGTGGCAGACTATCTGGTGAAGCTTTTGATCGCTTTTGTGGCACTCATGCCGTTTCGCCTGTTTCTTCGTCGCTATGCCGCAAGGGTTGCGTAAAAACTTTTGACAAACACAAAATCTGTGGCACGCTCACCCCTATCGGCAACCCATTGAAAGGAGGTGATCCAGTGTCTAGAGGGATATTGGAGATAGGTGTCGGGACAGTCGGAGGGCGTGTTTGCTAGGGGCAGCCCCCTTCAGACAGACCGAAGATTGGGCTGAAACCTAACTGGCCCATCTCCTTGAACTCGGAAGGGGTCGCCGCGACAGGCGACCCTTTCTCGTTGAAGCCCTGCTCTCAATCTTCGTGTCGTTCATGCTTCGGATCACGGACTCCATCATCATCGCCGACTGGGAACTCTCCGAGACATTCTCTCGGTCGTCTGGTCCGGGCGGCCAGAACGTCAACAAGGTCGAGACGGCTGTCGAACTCCGTTTCGAGGCCGAACGCTCGCCCCATCTGACCGGACCGGTGAAGACCCGGCTCAAGCGCATCGCGGGCAGGCGCTGGACACAGGATGGTGCAATCGTCCTGCGGGCAGAAGAAACCCGAAGCCAGATCCGCAATCGCGAACTGGTCCGTGAGCGGCTGGTGGCGATGATTCAGGAGGCATTGGTAGCGCCGAAGCGGCGGATCGCAACGAAGCCGACGCTTGCGAGCCAGCGCAGGCGACTTGCCGCCAAGACCCAGCGAGGCGACATCAAGGCCGCGCGGGCCAGGCCCGCGGACGATGACTAGACCAGAACCGCCTCGGCCACCTGCTGCCCTACGCCGAAGACCCTCTTGTATCGCGCGATTTCGTCAGCCGGCCCCATCGCCTTGTTGGGATTGTCGGACAGCTTCACCGTTGGCCTGCCATCTGCCGATACAGCCTTGCAGACAAGGCTGAAGGGCGCCAGCGCATCGCCCGGAACAAGCCCCCGGAAATCGTTGGTCAGCATGGTGCCCCAACCGAAGCTGACCTTGACCCGACCTGCAAAACGGGCGTGCAGTTCTTCAATCTTTTCGACATCGAGTCCATCGGAAAAGATCACCAGCTTGTTTCGCGGGTCCTCGCCCCGGTCATTCCACCAGCGGATTGCCGTTTCAGCGCCACTGGCCGGGTCGCCCGAGTCGATCCGGATGCCCGTCCAACTGGCCAGCCAGTCGGGGGCGTTCCGCAGGAAGCCTTCCGTGCCGTATGTGTCAGGCAACATGATCCGGAGGTTGCCGTCATGCTCTTCATGCCAGTCGGCCAGAACCTGATAGGGCGCCTGGGCGAGTTCCTCATCGCTGTTGGCCAGCGCGGAATAGACCATTGGCAGCTCATGCGCATTGGTCCCGATAGCCTCGACCTCACGCCGCATCGCGATCAGGCAGTTCGAGGTACCGGTGAACTTGCCTTCCAGTCCTTCCATCATCGCCTGCACACACCAGTCCTGCCACAAAAAGGAATGGCGCCGTCTTGTGCCGAAATCCGCGATCTTCAGGCCATCGATCTGGCGCAGGCGCTCGATCTTTTCCCAAAGCTTTGTCATGGCGCGGGCATAAAGCACCTGCAACTCGAACCGCCCCAGATGTTGCAGCACGGCGCGACTGCGCAGTTCCATCAGCACTGCCAGCGCCGGAATCTCCCACAGCATCACTTCCGGCCAACGACCTTCGAAGGTCAGCTCATACTGCCCGTCGCGCTTTTCGAGATGATAGGCAGGTAGTTGCAGCCCCTCGAACCACTCCATGAAGTCTGACCGGAACATCTGGCGCTTGCCGTAGAAGGTATTGCCGCGCAACCAGGTGCTTTCCCCGCGGCTGAGCCGCAGGGTACGGACATGATCCAGCTGCTCGCGAAGCTCTCCTTCATCGATCAGGTCCGCCAACCGGATGCGCGTTGTGCGGTTGATGAGGCTGAACTCGACCCTGGTGTCCGGTCGATTGCGATAGATCGACTGGCACATCAGCAGTTTGTAGAAATCGGTGTCGATGAGCGACCGGACGATCGGATCGATCTTCCATTTGTGATTGTAGACGCGGGTTGCGATATCGACCATCTCAGGGCTCCAGTCTCACGCCTGCATCCGTCATCCGGGACAGGGCATCATCGAGCGAGCCGTTCAGATCGATGGCCCGGCAGAGGTCCAGCCGCACTGTTGTGCGAAAGCCGTGCCCAACAGAGTCAAGCGCCGAATAGGCCACACAGAAATCGGTCGCAAGCCCAACCAGTGTCACGGCCGTTACCCCGCGCGAGCGAAGATAACCCTCAAGCCCGGTGGGCGTTACGCGGTCATTTTCGTAGAAGGCCGAGTAGCTGTCGATCTCTGGCCGGAACCCCTTGCGCAGTATCAGGTCGGCAAGGTCCAGGTCCAGCTGGGGATGAAAGGCAGCGCCGCCCTCTCCTTGCACGCAGTGAACCGGCCAAAGCACCTGCTCCCCATACGACATTTCGACGGTCGAGAATGGCGCCGCGCCGGGATGATTGGCCGCAAATGACGAATGGTTCGCCGGATGCCAGTCCTGTGTAAGAACCCGCACGTGAAACTGCCGCAACAAGGCATTGACCTGGGGGACGATGCGATCGCCTTCGGCTACGGCCAGAGCTCCGCCTGGACAGAAATCGTTCTGAACATCGATCACGATCAGGGCTTCGTTCGCCGCACGCATACTCGCCTCCGCTTGCCTGGTTCCCTTGGGTAAGTGCAGGGTCAGAGACCGTCAAGGGCGGCGGGCCTTGTGCCCAAGCCCGCAGAAAGGCAAGAACAGTTCATGTTCACCGTTGCCGCACTTTACCACTTCACACGTCTTGATGATCCGGCAAGCTTGCGGGGGCCAATGCTGGACCTGTGTCAGGCAGAAGGGGTCAGGGGGACGCTCCTTCTTGCGCACGAGGGGATAAACGGAACCATTGCCGGTCCGGCCGATGGCATTTCGGCCGTTCTGGCCCACATCCGGACCCTGCCAGGATGCGGCTCCCTCGCGTGGAAGGAAAGCGCGGCCCCCGAGATGCCTTTTGGCAGGATGAAGGTGCGTCTGAAGAGAGAGATCGTTACCTTGGGCAAGCCCGGGGTGGACCCCACCGCGCATGTCGGCCACTATGTCGAACCGCAGGACTGGAACGCCTTGATCGAGGCACCCGACGTCGCCGTGATCGACACGCGCAATGCCTATGAAGTGGCAATCGGAACCTTCCGCAACGCCATCGATCCTGGCACCGAGACGTTTCGCGATTTCCCCCAATGGTGGACCGCACACCGCGAGGACCTGGCAGGCAAGCGGATCGCCATGTTCTGCACCGGAGGCATCCGATGCGAAAAGGCGACGAACTGGCTGATGAGCCAGGGCGTCGAAGAGGTGTTTCACCTCAAGGGTGGAATTCTGAAGTACCTCGAGGAGGTCCCAGAGGAGCAAAGCCTGTGGCAGGGTGAATGCTTTGTCTTTGATCAGCGCGTCTCGGTGGGTCACGGTCTGCGGCCGGGCGGCCTGACCACCTGCGGCGCCTGCCGTCGCCCGCTGTTGCCCGAGGCGCGCCTGGCACCGGGGTTTGAGGATGGAGTTTCCTGCCCGGCCTGTCTTGGAGAGTACAGCGACGCAGACCGCGTCCGCTTTCGCGAACGCCACCGCCAGATGACGCTCGCTGCCGCGCGCGGCCAGCGTCATCTCGGCGCTGATTTCTGAGCGTTCGGATAAACAGCAAGCCCCTGTTCCCATCAGGCCCCCGCATCGTGCCGCCGGAGTGCCGACCAGGCAGTGCGAAAGGCTGCGCGCCCGGGAATAACCGATAAAAAGAATCGGTCTTTACAAACCAGAGCATTTCAGTCAGTTTTTAGCGCAGGCCCAGCCAGCCCGTTGTGGTGAGCCCGGACCACCTCACTCATCGGAGATCGAGATGACCCGTACCGCGCACCTGACCGCTCTTGCCCAAGCGAAGCGTTCTGAATCGGCCCAAATCGAAACCCTCTGCCGCGCCGTTGATGCGGCCCTGCCCGTTGGCATGCTGGAACGGCTGCTCGACCGGATGGAGGCGCCACAATGAACGCCCCTGTCTCCGTGACCTTTCCCGCCCGAGCAACCCTGACCATGTCATCTGATTCAGCCATTCCCGTGCATGACGCGCTGAAGCTGACGGAAGGCGGAACCCAGGCGCGCATCACCTTGAACGGGCAGGTTTACAGTCTGCGCATCACCCGCGCCGGGAAGTTGATCTTGACCAAGTAACCCCGGGGGCGCCCGACACCGGCCCCTGCTCAACAACGAAGTGAACTGATGAAACGCCCCGTCTTTGCCGCCCTTTTGCTTGCAACCTCGAGCTTCGCCATGCCGGCCCACGCCGCAGAACCGGCCGAGGTCGTCTCGACCTATGCAGACATCGCCGAGGCCGTCTATGCCGACAGTCTTGCAAGCGCCTTGGCCTTGAGGTCGGCAATCGAGGCCCTTGCGGCCGATCCATCAGACGCCACGCTGGCTGCCGCCCGTCAAGCCTGGATCGATGCCCGCGTGCCGTATCAGCAATCGGAAGTGTTCCGCTTTGGCAACCCCATCGTGGATGACTGGGAAGGCCGCGTGAACGCCTGGCCCCTCGATGAAGGCTTGATCGACTATGTCGATACCAACTTCGGAGGGGTGAACGAAGAGAACGACCTTGCGCAGCTGAATGTCATCGCGACCCCGCGGTTCACGCTGTCCGGCACCGAGATCGACGCGACCACCATAACGCCAACCTTGATCGCAGAAACCCTGCAAGAAGCCGACGGTATCGAGACAAATGTCGCTTCGGGTTACCATGCAATCGAGTTCCTGCTTTGGGGCCAGGACCTGAACGGGACCGGGCCAGGGGCAGGCAACCGACCCTATACCGATTTTGTCACCGGTGACGGCTGCACCGGCGGAAACTGCGATCGTCGTGTCGCCTATCTGCTGGCGGCAACCGATCTGCTGATCGCCGATCTGGAAGAGATGGTTGCGAACTGGTCCGAGGCCGGTGCCGCCCGCGTTGCGGTCACGGCGGACGCAAATGCAGGCGTCACGGCCATGCTGACGGGCATGGGCAGCCTGTCCTACGGCGAACAAGCCGGCGAGCGCATGAAACTCGGCCTCATGCTCAACGACCCCGAGGAAGAGCATGACTGCTTCTCGGACAACACGCACAACAGCCATTACTATGACGGGCTTGGGGTGCAGAACGTCTATCTGGGCCGGTACAACCGGATCGATGGCAGCCTGGTTTCCGGCCCGTCTTTGTCTGACCTTGTGCAAGCGGCCGATCCGGCATTGGACAGCCAGTTGCGCACGGATCTCGAAACCACCATGGCGGCGTTGGGAGCGCTGAAGGCTGCGGCAGAAGGCGGTCTCGCCTATGACCAGATGTTGGCGGCAGGAAATGCCGAAGGCGAGGCGCTGATCATGGCAGGGGTCGATGGGCTTGTGGCGCAGACAAGGTCCATCGAACGGGCCGTGACGGCCCTTGGCCTGAACGCAGCCGCGTTCGAAGGCTCCGACAGCCTCGACAACCCCGAAGCCGTGTTCCAGTAAGGCGTCTTGCGATGATCGTCTGCCACTGTCTCAACATCTCGGACCACGAAATCCGCTCTGCGATCTCGTGGATGCGGGCGGCAGACCCGCAGACGATCATCACCCCAGGCAAGATCTATCACGCCTTGGGAAAACGCGCTGATTGTGGCGGCTGCATGCCGCTTTTTCTGGACACCATGCGCAAAAGTGCCAGTTTCAAAGTACCCATGAACCCGCGTGCATTCAGGCTTCCGGCCGAGGCGCACGCCGAAACCACAGGGAAACGTGATGAAGGGCGACAAGAAGGTTATCGAGTTTCTGAACGCGGCGCTTCGGTCTGAGTTGACCGCCGTCAGCCAATACTGGCTGCACTATCGCCTGCAGGAAGACTGGGGTTACGGACGGCTGGCGGACAAATCTCGCGCCGAGAGCATCGAGGAAATGCACCATGCCGATCGCCTGATTGCGCGGATCATCTTCCTCGAAGGCCATCCGAACCTTCAGAAACTTGATCCACTTCGGATTGGCGAGAGCCTGCGCGAAACGCTTGAGGCGGATCTGGCGGCCGAACATGATGCGCGCAAGCTTTACATTGAGGCACGCGACCATTGCGAAAAGGTCGGCGATTACGTTTCCAAGGGTCTTTTCGAGTCCCTGATTGCCGACGAAGAAGGCCATATAGACTTTCTGGAAACTCAGATCGGCCTGTTCGACAAGCTGGGACCGGAACGCTATGGCCTGCTGAACGCCAAGCCGGCGAACGAAGCAGAAAGCTGATAGGGCCGCCCTTGAGGCGGAACGGAACAATGACACGTCTGCTTGCCTGGCTGCCGATGGCTCTTGCCATCGGCAGCGCGACCTATGCCGCGGAATTGGACAATCCGGACCTGGCGGTCGTGCCCAGAACCGCCGCCGAGGCGCACAGGGTAGAGATTGTGACGGCCCCGCCCACGGATTTCTCGCAATCCGAGATGTTCGAGGCAAAGCCGGGCGGCGGAGCGAGCGCTCCTGCCTCGACTTCTGCGGATGCCTTTTCACAACCCTCCGGCAACATGCCCTCCGAACGGGAAATGGACTTCCGTCTCGGCAATGGCCTGTTTCGCAAGCTTTGGGTCGCGGCGCCTGCCTCGACACGAGCCTCGGACGGTCTGGGGCCGCTTTACAACACAAGAAGCTGCCAGAACTGCCATTTGAACGATGGGCGGGGCCAACCGCCCGTGGCAGATGGAGCAACGTCGGTTTCGATGGTGGTGCGACTGGGGCAGCCTCGCGAGTCGGGCCACCCGGAGATCCAGGGCTATCTGTCCTCGCTGCCGGATCCGGTCTACGGCATGCAATTGCAGGACTTCGCAGCACCCGGACTTGCGCCCGAGGGGAGACCTCTGGTGCGCTATCGTGAGCAAACCGTGCAATTGGCTGATGGCACGGAGGTGGTGCTGCGCCAGCCCATGGTCGAGGTGCAGGACCTTTCCCAGGGCCCGTTGGCGGCGGAAACCTCACTTTCGGCCCGCATCGCACCTCAGATGATCGGTCTCGGCCTGATAGAGGCCATACCGGCCATGGACATTCTCGCCAATGCCGATCCGCAGGATGCTGATGGCAACGGCATCAGCGGACGCCCCAACATCGTCTGGTCGACGGACCACGGTCGCGCCCTTCTTGGCCGGTTCGGCTGGAAGGCTGGGGTCGGCACCATACGTGAACAGACGGCCGGAGCCTTTGCCCAGGACATGGGACTGTCGACTCCGCTGCACCCTTCCCCCTGGGGTGACTGCACAGTTGCTCAGAATGACTGCCGCGCTGCTCCTTCGGGCCAGGAACCAGGAATACGAGATGGTCTCGAGGTCGATGCGACCAGCCTCGATCTGGTCACCTTCTATGCGCGCAATCTTGCCGTGCCAGGGCGTGTCGCCACCGGCGACCCCATGGTCTTGCGGGGCAAAGCCGTTTTCCATGACATTGGTTGTGCCGATTGCCACGTGCCAAAGTTCGTGACGCATCGGCTAGAGGATCAACCCGAGCAGAGCTTCCAGCTGATCTGGCCGTACTCCGACTTCCTGTTGCATGACATGGGCGACGGGCTCGCCGATGGCGTGGCCGAATCGACGGCCTCCGGCCGGGAATGGCGGACGCCCCCCCTTTGGGGCATAGGCCTGACGGCACAGGTCAGTGGACAAGCCGTCTACCTGCACGATGGCCGTGCCAGAACCCTGCTGGAAGCAATCCTGTGGCACGGTGGCGAAGGGCAGGCAGCGCGCGACGCACTCATAGCCCTGCCGGCCCCCGACCGTGATGCCCTTCTGGCCTTTCTGGAGTCCCTTTGATGCTGCGTGAGTTTGCGACAACCCTTTGCCTGACCCTGCTGGCGGCCCCGGTTCGGGCAGATGTCACCCGGGCCGTCGAAACGCTGGCGCTCCCTGGTTATGAAGCCTTTGCCGGCGCCGCCGATGAACTGGCCCGAACGACGTCGGAAACCTGTGACCGGTCCCGCCTGGCGCGAGCCTATCAGCAGGCATTCGACCGATGGATGGCCGTATCCCATCTTCGGCTTGGCCCTGTGGAAGATGAGGGCAGGTATCTGGCCATCGCCTTCTGGCCAGACGTCAAGGGCAACGGCCAGCGCACTGTCGCAGCGCTTGTCGCAGCCGCGGATCCGGCCATGACGCAGCCTGACCGCTTCGCGACCATTTCCGTCGCCGCTCGTGGACTGTTCGGGCTGGAGCGGCTGATTTATGCCGAGCAGGACGGCGCCTATGTCTGCGCATTGACCGCTGCGGCAGCGGCCGATCTGGCCCAAACTGCCCGCGCCGTGGCCCAGGACTGGCAAAAGGGGTTCGCTGCCGCCCTGAAGACTGCCGGCGAATCCGGGAACAGCCTGTTCCTGACCGCGGATGAAGCGAAGCAGGCGATGTTCACACAACTGATGACAGGCCTCGAGTTCACCGCAGACCAGCGGCTGGGTCGGCCTCTTGGCACGTTCGACAAGCCCCGGCCAGAACGGGCGGAAGCCCGCCTCTCGGAACGGTCGCAGCGAAATGTGGTCCTGTCGCTTCAAGCGCTGAAGGATCTGGCGCTTGCCCTGGCCCGGAACACCCCAAAGACCTCGGCTGCCTTCGATCGGGCCATTTCCCAGGCCGCCGCTCTGGATGACCCGGTTCTGGCGGGTGTGGCGGACCCGCAGAAACGCCTCAAGATCGAGATACTGCAACAGTCTGTCAGGGCAGCGCGCGAAGCGGCACTGGCAGAGATCGGCCCAGACCTTGGCGTGGGGATCGGCTTCAACTCGGCGGATGGAGACTGACCATGGCAACGCGCAGGGGTGTTCTTGCTGGCCTGTTGGCGACGGCTGTACCAAGGCTGAGCTGGGCCGAGGCAGGCAACCCGGCCTTCGTCGCAGCGGCACAGGATCCGGCTGGCGAACACTGGCTTCATGGACTTTCTGCAACTGGCGAAAGTCTGTTCCGCCTGCCGCTCCCGGGGCGCGGGCACGCCGCCGCAGCCCATCCCGACCGGCCGGAAGTCGTCGCCTTTGCCCGGCGCCCCGGCCATTTCGCAATGGTGATCGATTGCGTCGTTGGCCAGACCATCGCGCGCCTGTCGCCTCCCGAGGGGCTTCAGTTCAACGGTCACGGCGTGTTTTCGGCTGACGGCCAGTTCTTGTTCACCTCCGAGGTCATCGGCAAGACCAGCGAGGGGCGTCTGGGCATCTGGGACAGCGCCAGGGGCTATGCCCGCTTGGGCGAGGTTCCCACCCACGGAATCGGGCCCCATGATGTAAAGCGGCGCGGGGATGGAAGCCTTGTCATTGCGAACGGGGGAATACGGACCGATCCGGAAGATCGCACCAAGCTGAACATCGACAGCATGGAACCTAGTCTGGTCTACCTCTCGACCGAAGGTGAACTTCTTGAGCAGTTGACCCTTGAGCCCGGCCTGGCCCGGAACTCCATCCGCCACCTGGCGCTCGGGCCGGATGGGGTGGTGGCGTTCGCCATGCAATGGGAAGGGGACCCGGCCGAGTCCGTGCCGTTGCTGGGCTTGCATTTGCGGGGCGAGCCTGTTCGCCTCTGTCCCCCCCCCGAGGCCGACAGTTTCGCCATGCGGGGGTATGCGGGCTCCATAGCTTATGACGGCGCGCGCGACAGGATCGCCCTGACTTCGCCCAAGGGCGGTGTCGTTATGGTCTTTGACGGTCAGGGGACCCACCGGTTCACCTGGCGCCGTCAAGACGTCTGTGGAGTGGCGGTTGGTGAGGCGGGCTTTGTCGTCACGGACGGGTTGGGGGCGATCAGCGCTTGCGACGAGACCGGCCTGCATCCGCTGACCCGGGGTGATGCCGCCTGGGACAATCACCTGATCCGCATCGGTCAGGCCTGACGCAAACCTTCGTCGGTGAAATGTTGGGGGAAAAAGGCTGCCGCACTGGTGAGAACCGTGCGCAGGCCTTCCTCACGCGGGTAGGGCGACTGCATGGTCATCATGTCAAGCCAGACGCCCTCGGTGGTGACCCGCAGTGCGCGGGCGATCCTTTGCGGCGCACCCGAGTATCCCCCTGCAGCGATCAATTCCGCACAGATCGCTTCCAGCCGGTTGTTGTAAGCCTCGTCGTTCGACCCATACCGTTCCTGGTAAAGCGGGCGGCTTTGCGCCTCGCCCCAGAACGAACACCAGGCCGCCAGACGAGAGGGCGTGCAGATTTCGGGCACGAAATCTGCACGGATGATTGCGTCAAGCTGCGCCGCGGGATCATTGCCTGCGCCCGACAGCGCCTTCTGCCAGTTCAGCCTGTATTCCTCGACCAGGTAGGCCAGCGTCTCTTCCAGCAGGCGTTCCTTGGTCTCGAAGTGAAAATTCACCAGACCATGCGAAAGCCCGGCCTTGCGCGCCACCTCGGTCAGGGTCGTGCGAGAGTACCCGCGTTCTGCCAGCACATCGATGGTGGCTTCGATCAACTGGATACGCCGTTCCTCCCGGCTTTGCTTGCGCCGGGGCTGGGCCGTGTCGTCATCCGTCCGCGTCTGCGCTAGCGCCATCAATTGGTTCCGGTGTTGGGCGACCAAATTGTCGCCAAGATCGTCCCCAAACGAAAGAGGCAATCACGTTACAAGGTCAAGTCGGATTCTGATTGACAGCCCAGTCAAAATCGTTGGATGTTTGATCAAATGACACGAGAGCCGGCAATGAATGCCCGACTCGCAACAGGGACCGACCCCATGACCACCATCGCCCCGCGAAACCTCGCGAAGTCCAACGCGCAATTCCAGAAGGCGGTGAAACGCCTTCCGCTGGGGGTTTCATCTACCTTCCGATACTGGGGCGATGACCGGACAATCTATGTCGATCACGGCAAGGGCGGCCGTACCTGGGACATCGACGGCAATGCCTACGTCGACTATCGCCTGGGCTATGGGCCCGCGATCCTGGGCTATGCTGATGACCGCGTCGATGCCGCCGCCCGTCGCGGCATGGAGGTTGGCGGCGTCTTCGCCCTGTCGACAGAACGTGAACTTGTCGTCGCCGACCGCATCGCCAAGATGGTGCCCGCGGCGGAACTCGTGCGTTTCTCGAACTCTGGAACCGAGGCGGTGATGGCCGCCCTGCGTCTGGCCCGCGCCTATACGGGCCGGGAAAGCTATCTGCTGGTGGAAGGTGGCTATCACGGACTGTTCGATGCCGCGATGTGGATGTCGAACATGGAGGAATGGGATCTGGGGTCGAACCAGGACCCCGAGCTTGTGCCATATGGCAAGGGCATCCCAAATACCGTCAAGAAGCTGGCCCATATCACACCGATGAACAACTTCGATCGGCTCGAGGACATGTTCCGCAAGCACGGCGACAAGTTCGCGGCGATGCTGATCGAGCCGATCCAGGGCAACTGCTGTTCGATCATGGCGCAGCCGGAATATGTCAAACTCGCGCGCGAGCTTTGCACAAGATACGGCGTGATGCTGATCATCGACGAAGTGAAGTCAGGCTTCCGTGTGGGCAAGAGCGGCATCCAGGGCATCATGGGCGTGACGCCCGACATCACCACCTTTGCCAAGGCCGTCGCCAACGGCTACCCCATTTCGGTGATCGCGGGCCGTGAGGAGGTGATGCGGACCTTCAGGTACGGCGGCGCCTCCCATGGTGGCACGTATACAGCCCATTCAGTGTCGCTTGCCGCTGCCGAAGAGACATTGCGCATCCTTGACGAGACCCCGGCGCTTGAGACGCTTGCGAACTACGGCGAGCGCCTCAAGTCAGGCATCTCGACGATCCTCGATGCACGCAAGATCATCCATTCCTACACCGGCCACCCGTCGATGTTCGGCCTGTTCTTCGCCGAAACCCCGCCCGACAACTACCGCGCCTGGAAGACCTCGGATTACTCCTTCTACGACCAGATGGCCTACTACCTGCACGATCTGGGCGTGATCTGCGAACCAGACAGCCGTGAACCCTGGTTCATGTGTGAGGCCCATGGCCTGGACGAAACCTGTCTGACCGACACGCTCAAGGCGGTGGAAACGGCAGTCGACCTCACCCTTGAATACTTCGAAGAAGAAGCCAAACGCGCATGATCTACGATGCCGTCATCATCGGGGCGGGGCACAATGGCCTCGTCACGGCTGCATATCTTGCCCGTGCCGGGCTGAAGGTCTGCGTTGTCGAGAAGAACGACTGGATCGGCGGTGCCGCCGTCAGCCGTGAACTTTATCCGGGGTTCACCTACTCCAACTGTTCCTACGTCTCGTCGCTGTTCCGGCCCGAGATCATGCGTGATCTGGAATTGCCGAAATACGGCCTGCAGATCCTGCCCTATGAGGGCGGCGCCGTGATGATGGACAATGGCGACTACCTTGGCATGTTCCGCGACCACGACGCGAACCGTCGCGAGTTCGCGCGCCATTCCAAGCGCGATGCCGAGGCGTATGACCGCTACTCGCGCGATATCCTGCGCCACTGCCGGTTCATCCGCCCGCTTCTGATGCGCACGCCGCCAGATCCGTCCAGCTTCCGGCCACGCGACCTGTCGGAACTGGCCTTCCTCGGGCGCAAGATGTTCGAACTGTCCGAGGCGCAGATCTGCGACATGATCCGCTTCTGGACGATGAGCATCTCGGACTATCTCGACGAATACTTCGAGCATCCGGTGATAAAGGGCTATCTGGCCGTCTCGGCCATCATCGGCACGGCACTTGGGCCAATGTCGCCCGGATCGGCCTATGTCCTCTTGCACCACTACATGGGCGATGTGGATGGAAACGTGGGCGCCTGGGGCTTTGCCCGGGGCGGCATGGGGTCGATCACCCAGGCCCTGTCCAAATCGCTGCTGGCGGCAGGGGGCGAAATCCGCGCCGGCAAGGGCGTCGAGAACATCCTGATCCGCAACGGCCAGGCCACAGGTGTGGTGCTGGAAGGCGGCGACGAGGTGCATGGCAAACGCATCATCTCGAATATGGATGTGAAGCGCACCTTCCTGAAGCATGTCGATGCAAAGGAACTGCCCGACAGCTTCCTCAAGCGGGTGCGAACCTTCAAGACACGCGGGTCCTCGGGCAAACTGAACATCGCGCTCGACGCCGCGCCCAGGTTCACCGCCCTGCCCGAGAACTCGCCGATGATGAAGGGCGACCTGCATTTCACCGACTCCATCGAAAAGATGGAGCGCGCCTATGACGACTGGAAAGCTGGCCGTTTCAGCCGCGATCCGTTCCAGGACACCATGATCCCCACCATGATCGACCCCACAATGACACCGCCGGGCAAGCATTTCATGTCCTGCTTCGTGCAGTATGCCCCGCCCAAGATCGACGGAGGCGACTGGACCGATGCTGACCGCGACGCCTTCGGCCAGACCTGCCTTGACCAGATCGAACGGTTCGCGCCGGGCTTCAAGAACCTCGTGCTGCATGTGGAGGTGCGCACCCCGCGCGAGCTTGAGGCAGAGGTGGGCCTCACGGAAGGCAACATCTTCCAGGGCGAGCTGACCTTTGACCAGCTTTTGTTCAACCGGCCCGTGCCGGGATATGCCAACTACCGCTCGCCCATCAAGGATCTGTGGATTTGCGGCTCCTCGACCCATCCGGGTGGCGGGGTCATGGGCGCGCCGGGGCGCAATGCCGCCGCTGAGGTGCTGCGGGAATTGAAACTCGGAACCAAGGGGATGAGCGATGCCTACCCCGTCCTCTGAGGTCATCGTCATTGGTGGCGGCACCAACGGGCTTGCCTGCGCGGCTCGTCTTGCGCAGGCTGGCCGCAAGGTCACGGTTCTCGAGGCAGGTGCAGTGGCCGGCGGCGGGGCCGCGACGGTCGAATTTGCCCCGGGCTATCGGGTCTCGGGGCTTGCCCATCTCCTGAGCCTTCTCGATACCCGCGTGATCGAGGGCATGAACCTGTCGCGACACGGCCTTGCCTATGCCGCGACCGATCTGTCCACGACGGCCCTGTCGACCTCCGGGCAGCATCTGGGTCTGGACGGGCCCTTTGCAGCGCGCCTGTCGGGCAGCGTCTCGCCCAAGGATGCGAAAGCTTGGGCCGAGCTTCGCGCGCGACTGATGCTCTTTGCCGGAGCACTGGCGCCGTTCAAGGCCATGCCCCCCCCGCGCATCGCGCGCGATGGCCGAAACGAATGGTTGAAGCTGGGCAAGCTAGGTCTCGACGTTCGCCGAATGGGCAAGGACGAATTCCGCGAATTCCTGCGGATGATCCTGATCAACGTGGCGGATGTGTTGGAAGACGACCTTGACGATGACCGCCTGCGCGGCGCCGTTGCCTTCGATACGGTGCTGGGTGCTTGGCTCGGCCCGCGGTCGCCGAATTCGCTGATCCTGCTGCTGAACCGCATCGCGGGTGAGGCCGCCGGCCAGAAAGCGGCGCTGGCCTTGCCCAAGGGAGGGATGGGATCGGTCGCTGCAGCGATGGCCAAGGCGGCGGAGGCTTCAGGTGTCAGGCTGCGCACCAGTGCCACCGTCGCCAGAATTCTTGTCGAAGGCGATCGGGCCGTCGGCATCAGCATGGCCAACGGCGAGGAGCTGCGGGCGGGCCTTGTCATTTCCGCCATCAACCCGCGCACGACGTTTCAGGGTCTGGTCGGGCCGCAGTCGCTCGACGCGGGCTTCTACCGCCAAACCAACCACATTCGTAGCCGTGGCGGCGCGGCAAAACTGCACCTGGCTCTGAAGGGCGCACCCGACTTCCGCGGAGCCAACTTGAAGTCCCGGCTCCTGGTCGCGCCAAGCATACGCGCGGTTGAAGATGCCTTTAACGCGGTCAAGTACGGTGAGGTGCCCGACCGACCCGTGCTGGAGGCGATCCTCCCTTCGGCTCATGAGGGGGGGGTGGCACCCGAAGGCCATCATGTGCTGTCGGCCGTGGTGCAATTTGCGCCCCATGCGCCGAAACAGGGGCTTGAGGCGGCGCGAGCGCTGATGCTTGAAAACACGCTCAAGGTTCTCGAGGAGCAAGCCCCGGGTTTACGCGACCTAATCGTGAAGGCCGAACTTCTGATGCCGCAAGACATCGAGGCCCGTTATGGTCTGGTGGGCGGCAACTGGCACCACGGCGAGTTGGCGGTCGAACAGATGTTGTTCCTGCGCCCCCTGCCCCAGGCTGCGCAGTACGCCACCCCGCTGCCGGGTCTTTGGCTCGCCGGCGCGGGCAACCACCCCGGCGGAGGCATTTCGGGCGCGGCGGGCTGGAACGCCGCCGAACGTATCCTGAAGGAGCGTGCATGATGACCGTCGATCCCCGGCTGCATTTCCGCAAACCGCTTCTAGAGACGCCTTTCCATCCGCGGACCAGTGCACTGGCCGTGTTGAACGAGTGGGGGCATTGGGGCGGATACACCACCGTGCTGACCTATCGCGACACAGCGATGGAACATACGGCCATCCGTAACGCGGCTTCGGTCTACGACCTGTGCCCGATGGTGAAGTATCGCATCGAAGGCCCCGATGCTGCTTCCTATCTTGACAGGCTCACGGTGCGAAACGCCTCCAAGCTCTCGCCCGGCGGGGTTCATTACACGGTGTGGTGCGATGATGCTGGCAAGGTGCTGGATGACGGCACGCTGTTCCGTCACGCCCCCGACAGCTACCTTTTGTGCTGCCAGGAACGTCACCTGCCCTGGCTGCTGGACAGCGCAATCGGTTACGATGTGGCTGTTCGCGAAGTCACCGAAGAGATCGCAGCCCTGTCGCTGCAGGGCCCGACATCGGCGGCTGTCCTCGCCGCAGCAGGTTGGGATGTGAGTTCGCTGAAGCCGTTTCGCATGCTGCGGGTGCCGTTCGGGAAGGGCGAGATCACCATTTCCCGCACGGGCTTTACCGGCGATCTCGGCTATGAGCTTTGGGCCAAGCCGGACCAGGCGCTGGCGCTGTGGGATCACCTCTTCGATGCTGGACAGCTGCATGGCATCACCGCCATCGGAACCGACGCGCTGAACATCGCCCGGATCGAGGCGGGGTTCATCATCACCAACATGGATTTCATCCCTGCCGATCAGGCGTTGCGCGAAGACAGGGCGCGGTCACCCCTGGAACTCGGGCTCGACTGGATGATCGATTGGGACAAAGGTCATTTCACGGGTCGACGCGCACTTCTGCGCGAAAAGGAAACCGGCAGTTCGAAATGGGCGCTCGTTGGCCTCGATATCGACGGCAACATACCGGTCGACGGCTCTATCCTGTACCACAATGGCAAGACGGAAGTGGGCACCGTAACGGCGGCGGCCTGGTCGCCAGCGGCCAAGCGCAACATCGCGCTTGCCCAGGTGCGTCGGCCCTACCACGAGAAGGGCAATCTTTTCGTTGAAGTCTACGCTCTGCGAGAGCTTCAATATGCAAAGCTGATGCTGCCAGCCCGGGTGTGTGAGCGCCCCTTCTTCGCCCCGCCACGGCGCCGTGCGACCCCGCCAGGTTCCTTCTGAGGTGCCCAGATGACGATCCACCCTCAGTCACCCTTGCTGACCCATTGCCCCGAATCCCTTCCGGCTGAAGCCTACTTCAGCCCCGAATGGTTCGCGCGGGAACAACGCGCCATCTGGGCACGCGACTGGGTCAATGTGGGACGTCTGAATGACCTTGCACCCGGGACGATCCGGCGCGTGACAGTCGCGGGAGAGAACCTGATCCTCTGCCGCGATCGCGCCGGCCTGGTCACCTGCTTTCACAACACCTGCCGGCACAGGGGGGCAGAACTGTGCACGGAGGCGGAAAAGCCGCTGGGAAAGCTGATCAGCTGCCCCTATCACGCCTGGTCCTATGCGACGGATGGCAGGCTCGTATCTGTCGCGCATGCCACGCCGACCGACGATTTCCGCAAGGAGGATCACGGGCTGTTTCCGGTGCATGTGAAAGTCTGGAATGGCTTCGTCCTGCTTTGCCTGGCCGACGCGGCACCAGAATTGGCCCCGGACCTTGGATTGCAGGCGCTGGACAACTGGCCCATGGCCGATCTGGTGACGGGGCACCGGCTGGAAAAGACCCTGGCCTGCAACTGGAAGGTCTTCTGGGAAAACTACAACGAGTGCCTGCACTGCCCGGGCATTCATCCCGGCCTTTGCGACATGGTGCCAATCTATCGCCAGGGCATCATGTCATCCGGCGAGGCGCCGGACTGGACACCCGATCAGGAGACCGCGCCGATCCTGCGCGAGGGCGCGGCTACCTGGACGGTCAGCGGTAGGCCCTGCGGGCCAGTTTTCCCGAACTTGTCCGCGCAGGAACGCGCGAACGGGCACAACTTTGTCACCGTTTATCCAACGATGTTTGTCGTGGCGCATGTGGACTATGTACGCGCGGTCAGCCTCATGCCGCTTGGCCCCGAGGAGACGCGGCTGACGATCGAATGGTATTTCGCGCGCGAAACGCTGGACAGTCCGGGCTTCGATCTGTCGGATGTGACGGATTTTGCCACGACCGTGGTCCTAGAGGATGGCGCGGCCTGCGAGATCAACCAGCGCGGCCTGAAATCCTCGCGCTTCAAGCGCGGTCGGCTGATGCCACAGGAATTCGACATCTACCGGTTTCATCAATGGGTGCTTGGCCGCCTGGCCGCTGCGGAGGTGTGAGATGAACGTGCAAACCATCCCGAAGGACTGGGATCGGCGGGGACTTCCCGCCTGGACCTATCATTCGCAGGCCCTCTTCGAACTTGAACGCACCGAGATCTTCCTCAAGCACTGGCAGATCGTCGGGCATGTGAACGACATTCCTGCCGTTGGCGACTGGTTGGCCTTTGATATTCTGGGTGAGCGAGCGGTCGTGATGCGAGGCAAGGATGGTGTCGTCCGCGCCTTCCACAATCTGTGCCGGCACCGCGGCGCGCGGGTAGTCGATGGGGTGCAGGGCCATTGCAAGGGCGCGTTGGTCTGCCCGTTCCACGGCTGGGTCTACAATCTTGACGGCACCTTGCGTGGACCGGCCCGCCCCGAAACCTTTGGCGACATGGACCGCTCCAAGTTCAATCTCAAACCGGTTGAGATGGAGATCTGGCACGGGTTCATCTTCCTGCGGTTCCTGCCTGGTCCTCAGCCCGCATTGTCTGAACTCCTGCAACTCTATGATGCGGATTTCCGCGACTTCCGTGCCGAAGAGCTCTTGCCCGTGCATGCGCCGGACTGGAGCACGACCCTGCCCGTCAACTGGAAGTCGGTTCGCGACGTCGACAACGAGGGCTACCACGTGGCCCTTGCCCATCCCGCACTGCAAGATCTGTATGGCCGAAGCTACCGCGACTATGTGCACGAAAACGGTCTTGCAAGTTCCTACGCGACCTATGGCGACCAGCCGGGACGGCTATGGTCGGTCAAGAACTATGTCAAGTTGTCGCCTTTGCAGGATTGGCTGCCTGAGCGCCTGCAAAGAGCCTGGAACTACTACGGCGTTTTCCCAAACAGCGTTTTCATCTTCACACCCGAAAGCGTTCAGTTCTATCACGACATTCCGCTGTCCACGGGCGAGACGCTGTTGACCGGCCGAATTTACCGGCGCCCGAACGAAAGCCGCCAGCAGCGCATCGCGCGCTATCTGGCTTACAGGATTGACCGGGAAACCTCGGCTGAGGATCAGCAATTGTCGATCTGGTCGAACGAATCCATGAAATCGACTGCCTTCGAGGGGTTCCACCTGTCTGATCTCGAATACGGTGTCCGCTACCACCATGACCAGTTGCGCCGGCTTCTGCCCGTCGTGCAGTCCTACGATGCACCACCGGAAGGAGAAGTCGCAAAAGCCAACAAGGATTTGCTTCAAGCCAAAGCCGAATCGCGCTTAACATCGCGTTAAGAATGCCGACCCGGGCAAACCGGGCGGCCTGAACAGGGAGAACCACCCATGAGACTGAATCGTCGGCAGACCCTCACAGCGCTGGGTGGGGCCCTGGCGCTTCCCTATGTGCGCCCCTCCTGGGCGCAGTCGGGAACTGTCAATGTCTACAACTGGGCCGACTACATCGGTGAAACAACGCTTGCGGATTTCGAGGCCGCAACAGGGATAGGCGTCGTCTACGACACGTACTCTTCGGCGGAAGAGATGCAGGCCAAGATGTTGGCAGGCTCCACAGGCTATGACGTCTGCTTTACCGCAGGTATCTCGCAGCCCCAGATGATCACGGCAGGCGTCTACGCCAAGCTTGATCGGTCAAGGTTGACCGGCTGGGGCAACCTCGACCCTGAACTGCTTCGCATCATGGACGGCTGGGATGCGGGCAGTGCCTATTCCATTCCCTACATGTGGGGGTCCGTTGGGTTCACCTTCAACATCGATATGGTGAAAGAGCGTTTGCCCGACGCCGACATGCAGAGCATGGACATCATCTTCAAGCCCGAGAATGCCGAGAAGCTTGCTGATTGCGGCATCTCGATTCTCGACAGCCCGACCGACATCATGCTGATGGTGCTGCGCTATCTGGGCCTCGATGGCGATACGACGAATGTTGCCGACTACCAGAAGGTCGTCGAGGCCTTCCGGCCGATCCGACCCTACATCACGACGTTCGACAACCAGAACTATCTGAACGCGATCCCGAACGGCGAGCTTTGCGTGATCAACAACTGGTCGGGCGACTATGCCGTCGCCAAGGCCCGCGCTGCAGAGGCCGGCATCGAACTCAATCTTGCGTACTTCGTGCCGAAGACCGGGGCTCCGGCCTGGGTGGACGTGATGTCCATTCCCGCAGACGCGCCGAACGCAGACAATGCCTATGCCTTCATGGACTTCATGCTGCAGCCGGAAGTGATAGCGGGCTGCACCAACTACACCGCCTATGCCAACGCCAATCTGGCGTCGAAGCCCTTCATCCTGCCCGAAATCCTGAATGATCCGGCCGTCTATCCGGATGAAGAGACGATCAAGCGTCTTTGGGCCCCCAAGCCGTTCAACGAAGAGCAGGACCGTGCCATCACCCGGGCCTGGACCGAGATCAAGACCGGCTGAGCAACAGGCACATGCAGATGGCAGCGACTTCGCAGCAGCCCGCCCCGGCCCTGGCCGGGGCAGACCCCTTCATTCGCATCGAGGGCGTCTCCAAGCGCTTTGGCACGTTCCAGGCGGTGGACAAGGTTTCCCTGTCGATCCGGAAGGGAGAGATCTTCGGCCTTCTGGGCGGGTCCGGTTGTGGCAAGACAACCCTTCTGCGGATGCTGGCAGGCTTTGAGGACCCCACAGAGGGCCGTATCTGGCTTGACGGCCAGGACATGACCGGTGTTCCACCCTATGAGCGGCCGGTCAACATGATGTTCCAGTCCTATGCGTTGTTCCCGCATATGACAGTGGAGAAGAACATCGCTTACGGGCTCAAGCATGAGCGGATGACCGACGCCCAGCGCAAGGACCGCGTGCGCGAGATGCTGGACCTTGTGCAGCTGACGCAGTTCGCCGCCCGAAAGCCACACCAGATTTCGGGCGGTCAACGCCAGCGCGTGGCACTGGCGCGGGCGCTGGCGCGGCAGCCGAAGCTCTTGCTTCTGGATGAGCCGCTGGCCGCGCTGGACAAGAAACTGCGGGAGCATACGCAGTTCGAGCTCATGAACATCCAGCATAAGACCGGCGTTACCTTCGTCGTGGTCACCCACGACCAGGAAGAGGCCATGACCCTGTCAGACAGGATCGCTGTTATGGACAAGGGGCAGGTGCGCCAGATCGGCAGCCCAACCGAGATCTACGAATATCCCAACAGCCGGTTCGTCGCGAACTTCATCGGGTCGATCACCTTCTTCGACGCCGTCGTCCGTGAAATCGGCGAGGATCAGGCAACGGTCGACGTGCCCGCAATGGGCGGCGTTGTGACGGCCCGCGCAATTCCCGGCTTGGCGCCGGGCCAGCCGATCGTGCTGGCACTCAGGCCGGAAAAGGTCACGATCAGCCGTGAGAGGCCCCCGGCAGAGAATGTGGTGGCAGGCACAGTGCAGGACCTCGGCTATTTCGGCAAGGACTCGCTCTATCGAGTGGAATTGCCGGGCGGCCAGGTGATGTCGGTCAACTCGGTCAACGCAAGACGCGCCCGCGAGATCGATCGGGTCGCGGTCTGGGAAGACAAGGTCTGGCTTTCCTTCGAGCCGGACTCGGCCATTCTGCTGAAGGATTGAGGCAATGGCGGAGTTGTCGGGAGATGCGTCGGAAGCCATGGGTCGCGATGGCAGGCTTGCGCGCTGGTTCAACCGGACGGGCTGGTCCAACATCATCATCGCCACGCCCTATGTCTGGCTGATCATCTTCTTCCTGCTGCCTTTTGTGATCGTTGTCGCGATGAGCTTTGCGACACGCACCCCCACCGCGCCTCCCTTTTCCTTTGGCGGAGAGCATCCGCTGATCAACCTCGACGGCTACGCCCGCCTGTTCCAGGACAGCCTCTATATCCGCGCCTATCTCACATCGGTCATGAACGCGGTTTTTGCGACCGTCCTGTGCCTTCTCATCGGCTATCCGATGGCGCTGGGGCTGACACGGGTCAGCAAGGGGTGGCGCAATGTCCTCCTGATGCTGGTCATCCTGCCCTTCTGGACCTCATTTCTGCTGCGCGTCTATGCCTGGATGGGCCTGCTGGGCAACAACAGCTGGTTCAACCGCCTTTTGACCGACCTCTGGAACTGGCTGGTTCCCACCGACTGGGCGTTGCGGTCCATCCCGATGATGAACACGAACTTTGCCGTGATCCTGGTGATGGTCTATTCCTACCTGCCCTTCATGATCCTGCCTCTCTATGCAAACCTCGAGAAACTCGATCGCACGCTGGACGAAGCCGCGATGGACCTGGGTAGCAGGCCGTTCCGGGTATTTCTGGATGTCACCCTGCCGCTGTCCATCCCGGGCATGATCGCGGGGGGGCTTCTGGTGTTTATCCCGGCGGCAGGGGAACTGATCATCCCCTCGCTGGTGGGAAGCGCGTCGCAGCCGATGATCGGGCGTGTGATATCGGACGAGTTTGCCAGCGCGCGAGACTGGCCCATGGCCTCGGCCGTGGCCGTCGCTCTATTGTTGCTGCTCGTGGTGCCGATGATGCTCTACACCCATTACGAGACCAAGTCGCACAAGCGGGTGGAGGAGGGCCAATGAACCGCCGCCCCGTCTTCCTGATCACGATGCTCTGCTTCGGCTTTGCCTTCTTCTACATCCCGATCCTGTCGATGATGGTCTATTCCTTCAACGCATCGCGGCTTGCAACCGTGTGGGGCGGGTTCTCGACCAAGTGGTATGTCTCGCTCTTCAGCAACCAGCAAATCATCAAGGCCGCGATCCTGTCGCTTCAGATCGCGCTGCTATCGGCCACCATCGCAACGATCCTTGGCACGATGGCCGGCCTTGCGCTGGCGCGATTCAAGCGGTTCCGGGGGCGTGTGCTGTTCTCTGGCCTTGTCACGGCACCACTCGTGATGCCCGAGGTCATCACCGGTATCTCTTCCCTCATGCTCTTCATCCTGATGGCCGAATGGATCGGTTGGCCGGGAAGCCGCGGGTTCACCACGATCACGATTGCCCATATCACCTTCTCGATGACCTTCGTGGCCACCATCGTCCATTCCCGACTGACCGAGGCGGATCGGGCGATCGAAGAGGCGGCCATGGATCTGGGCAGCCGGCCCTGGCAAGTGATGAGGGACATCACCTTGCCTATCATCTCGCCGGCCATCCTGTCGGGTTGGCTGCTGGCCTTTACCATTTCCCTTGACGATGTGGTGATCACCAACTTCACCACCGGCCCTGGCAACACAACCCTACCCTTGCTCATTTGGTCAAAGGTGAAGCTGGGCGTGACGCCCGACATCAATGCCCTGGCCACCATTACAGTGGTCATCGTGGGCATAGGCGTTGCCATTGCGGGCTTTGTCCTGGACAGGGCGGAGAAACGCCGCGAGGCCGATCTGCGCCTGGCCTACCGGGCCAATCAGTAGGTCGACATGAGCATTCAGGACGCCATTCTTGGCCTGTACGAGCCTCTTGGCCTAGCGGGTTCAGGTCGCCGCAGATACGCTTCGGCCATGGCGCTGAACCGGGCCGGGCTGCTGGGCGATGCGGCGCTGGAGGTGTACCGGGTCTGTTCGCCGCGCGACGGCGAGGACCCTGCGCGTCTACTCTCGGCAAGGGGGCTGGCCGAACAGGTCCCAGCTCGCCCCGACCTGGGTCCTGTTGGTGCCATACTTGGCCTGATTGATGCGGCGGACCGTTACCTGTCCAGATTCAACGGGCCGGGGATAGCCGAAATCCGATCGGGCCTTGCGGCGGCCATAGGTCCGGTGACCCTGCCGAAGCCGGCACGCAATTCGGTTGTCGATGAATGGCTGGGACCGGCGCTCGGGCAGCTCGGCGAGACACATCCAGAACTGGCGTCCGCAATCGAAGCTGCAGCCCCGCATCTGGACTGGGTCACCTATGACGCCTACGACCCGGCGCTGATCGGTGATGGCTTCCGCAGCGGACATGCCTTCGCCTCGCTGATCGGCGGCGATGCTCCTGTCTATGCACAGGATTTCGACTTCGGACTGTTCCTGATCCGCCCGCAGGTGCTGTACCGCGACCATTGCCACCCCGCGCCAGAGCTTTATGCGCCGCTGACCGGTCCGCATGGCTGGCGCTTCGGTCCGGGCACGCCGGTGATGATCCGTCCGGCACATCAGCCGGTCTGGAATGATCCGATGGCCCCGCATTTGACCAAGGTCGGCTGGGTGCCTTTCCTGAGCCTGTTCGGTTGGACGCGTGACGTGGCCGAACCGGCCGTTGTCCTGCCGGCGACAGACTGGGCTGAACTCGAGGCCTGGAAAATCAATCCCTGACGGACGAAGGAGCCCGTGGTGACGCCCGACCTCATTGTGCTGAATGCCCGAATCCGGACGATGGACCCGGCCCGGCCCACGGCCACAGCGCTGGCAGTTTCCGATGAGCGGATTGTCTCGCTAGGGGACGATGCCGCCATCGCGGCACTCGCCGGCCCGGGGACCCGGCGTATTGATGCCGGCGGGCGGCTTGTCCTTCCCGGCTTCCAGGACCCCCATGTGCACTTGCTGTCAGGCGGAACGGACCTGGCGACGGCCGCTCAGCTTTACGAAGCGGGCGGGATCGAGGAGCTCCAGTCATCGGTTGCCGCCCATGCCCGGAGGGTGCCGCATCTTGGCTTGGTAATCGGCTCGGGTTGGCAGCCGGGCATCTTTGGCGACCATAACCTGACTCGCCATGTTCTGGACGCAGTCGTGTCCGACCGACCCGTCATCCTCTATGACAGCTCGTATCACAACGCCTGCCTCAATTCGGCTGCTCTGGCGGCTGCCGGTATCGTGAAGGGAACACCCGATCCAGTAAACGGCCATTTCGTGACTGATGCTTCCGGCGAACCGACAGGCATGCTGCACGAGGATGCCATTGCCTGGGCATTGCAGCGCCTGCCAGAGTTGACCGATGCAGACCACAAGGCCGGACTGCGCGCCGGACAGGCTCATGCCAACAGGCACGGGATCACCGGCATCATCGACCCCCGCGTGACCGAGCTGGAAGAGCGGGTCTACCGAAACGCTGCGGAGACGGGGGCGCTCACCCTGCGGGTCAGCGGGGCGGCACTTGTCCGGGAGTCGGACACACCAGAGACGGCCCTCTCACGCCTCTCGGCAATGCGCAGGGCAAACAGAGGCCCTGATTTCTGGGTTCAGTCGGCCAAGTTCTTCATGGACGGCGTGTTCGAGAACCGCACGGCAGCGCTTCTTGCTCCCTATGCAGATGCCCCCGGTGGCAATTGCCCGACCATGTTCACGCCGGAGCAGACCCGTGCCCTGATGACGGCACTTGATGCCGCGCGGTTCCAGATTCATGTGCATGTGATCGGCGATGCCGCTGCCCGCACCGCGATCGAGGGGCTGGAAGCAGCCCTGACTGCCAACGGGCGGTGGCCGGCGCTGCATCAACTGACCCATCTGCAACTGCTCGATCCGGCCGATTTCGCGCGCATCGCCCAGCTGGGCGCCATGGCCAACATCCAGACCCTCTGGGCGCGGTATGATCCGACTATCCCCGACATTGCATTGGACATGATCGGCCCTGCCCGCCAGCGCGAAGTCTATGCCTACCGCCGTTTGCTGGATGCCGGCGCAAGCTGGTGCCTGTCATCCGATTGGCCTGTGTCAACGCTAAACCCTTTCGAGATCATCGAAACCGCCGTGACCCGCCAGGCACGCAAGGCAGACGGCCCGCGAGAGGTATTCCAGCCGCAGGAAAGGCTGACGGTGGAAGAGGCGGTGCTTGGCTATACCGCAAATGCAGCGGCGGCCTGCTGGCGAGGCGACTTTACCGGGCGGCTGATGCCGGGCTTCTCGGCGGATCTCGTCGTGCTTGACCGCGACATCTTTGCGTGCCCCGCAGACGAGATCTCTGACACGCGGGTCTTGCTGACGCTCTTCAAGGGCAGGCCGGTCTGGCAACAGGAGGGTTGGGATGCATGACGAAGGCGAACTGTACGGCGACAAGCTGATCCGAATCCTGCAGGCCGTCTGGGGCGAAGGGTTCCTGTCACCGGGGGGCGAGGCCGAAGTGGCGCGGTTGGTCGCCGGGCACGACCTGACGGGAAAGACCATCCTCGATATCGGCTGTGGCGCCGGCGGCATCGATGTCGCTCTGGTGGCCAATCACGGAGCGGCCTATGTGACGGGCATCGATGTCGAAGACGGAGTGCTATCGCATGCGCGGGCCCTTGTGAAACGACGCGGCCTGTCCGACCGGATCGGCGTCGCCAAGGTGGCACCAGGCCCGTTTCCTTTTCCGGCCGAGAGCTTTGACATCGTATTCTCCAAGGACTCGATCGTGCATATCCCCGATAAGCGCGCGCTGATGGCCGAAGTGTATCGGGTTCTGCGGCCCGGTGGCTGGTTCATTGCGTCCGACTGGCTCATCGGCCACGATGGCACGCCCAGCCCAGAGATGGCGGCGTACATTGCGGCAGAGGGCCTCGATTTCGGCATGGCCTCGCCCAGCCGCTATGCCAGCGCGCTCCGCGAGGCGGGGTTCGACCAGGTTTCGACCACCAGTCGCAACGCATGGTATGCAGAAGTGGCCCAAGCCGAGCTTCAGAGGTTGCAGGGGCCGCTGGGCGATCAGATGGCAGACGAACTCGGCCGTGACTTCGTCGATCACAACATCGAAATCTGGGGGCGTATGGTGCCGGTTCTGCGCTCGGGCGAACATTGCCCAACGCATCTGCACGGCCGGAAACCTGTTGCCAACTGACAGCGCTTGGAACAACGCCGCGTTGCCGGCTATAGGTCTATGCGGGACAGGACTGGGCCGCTGGCGGGGGGAACTGAATGGAGCAACTGGCAACTTACCCGGACCTCGCCGGAGCTTCGGTCTTCATCACAGGCGGCGGATCAGGGATCGGGGCTGCGCTGACCGAGGGGTTTCTCAGGCAAGGCGCCAAAGTGGCCTTCGTTCAACGGTCCGACGCGACATCGTTCTGCGACCGGATGGAGGAAGCCACGAGCCACCGCCCGCTGTTCATCGCCTGCGACATCACCGACACAGCCAGTTTGAAGGCGGCCATCGCCAAGGCAGCTGATCTGCACGGGCCCATTACGGTTCTGGTGAACAATGCCGCAAACGACCAGCGGCATGACACGCTGACCGTAGATGAAGCGTTCTGGGACTGGTCGATCGGGATCAATCTCAAGAGCTACTTCTTCGCGGCACAGGCCGTGATTCCGGGTATGCGCGCTGCCGGTGGGGGCTCAATCATAAATTTTACGTCGATCAGCTACATGATGGCCGACACGGGATATGCGATCTACATCAGCGCCAATTCGGCCATCAACGGCATGACGCGCACATTGGCGCGCGAGTTCGGACCGGATCGTATCCGCGTCAATGCCGTGGCCCCTGGCTGGGTGCTGACACAACGGCAGAAGGACCTTTGGGTGACACCGGAGAGCCTGTCGGCGCATCTGGCGAAGCAAAGCCTCAAGGATACCATAGCGCCCGAGGACATGGTTGGCGGGGTCCTGTTTCTGGCATCGCGCAGCGCACGCATGATGACAGGACAAGCCATGGTCATCGACGGCGGCGTCGTCGTAACGGGTTGATCCGTCTGCCTTTATGACGGGATGTTTCCCCGAGCGCAGCCTGCCGCGCAAAGTCGATGCGGCTGTTGCAGTCATTCGTGCAACACCCGGGTACATCTCCCATTTTTTTGGCGCCCTGCCGGATGACCAAGACGTTTCCCTTTCGACTTCGGCCGGCTTTTGGCTAAAAGGGAAATCAAGTGTCGAAACCCAGCCAGGCGAAAGCCGCGCCAAGGAGGGACGCTAGGAGTGACCTGCGGCAAGCCGCCCAAGGGGCGGCCTGCCGGTGACTGGCGGAGTGGGATGTGGAATGCTGAAGGGGTTGTTGACCGTTGCTTTTCTTGCCGCAGCGGGAGCGGCTGGCTATTTCGGCTACGTCGAGTTCAAGAAGTACGAAGCCGCCATGCGGCCGGTCGCTGCTGCCCCGAAACCGACCGAGGTCACCTTTATCGAGGCGGCGCCTAAAGATCTTGCCGTAACGATGGACTTTGTCGCGCAAACCGAAAGCTCGCAGGCGGTCCAGATCAATGCGCGGGTCGAGGGGTTCCTTGACACCCGGAACTATGTCGAAGGACAATTGGTCCGCGATGGCGACGTGCTTTTCCAGATGGACCCCAAACCGTTCGAGGCGGCACTCGACCAGGCCAAGGCCGCGCTGGCTGGCCAGCAGGCTGCCCTGACGGTTGCCCAGGAAACGCTCGCGCGCGTGCAGCCGCTGGCTGAGGCGAACGCCCTCTCGCAAAAGGATCTCGACGATGCCCGCGGCTCGGTTGACCGGGCGCAGGCCAATGTCGATCAAGCCAAGGCCAGCGTGGAAGAGGCGGAACTGAACCTCTCCTACACGACCATCCGTTCGCCCGTTACAGGCCTGGCGGACAAGGCCCTTCAGCAAAATGGCGCCTACATCAGCCTGGCGAACTCGGCACTCACCACAGTATCGGTGGTCTCGCCAATGTGGGTGAACTTCGCGGTCTCAGAGTACCAACTGACAGACTGGCGAAGTGAAATGCAGGCAGGCACGCTCAAGGCACCAGCCGACGGCAACTTCTCGTTCAAGTTGCTGTTGCCAGACGGCACTCCTTTTCCAAATGGCGGGAACGTGACATTCACGGCGCCGTCCTTTGACGCCAACACCGGCACATTTCTGGTGCGGGGTACGTTCGAAAACCCTGACGGCGTGATGAAGCCCTACCAATATGTGACGGCGCTCGTGTCCGGCTTCACCCGGCCGAACGCGATCGTCGTGCCGCAGCGGTCAGTCCACCAATCGCAGACCGGTCATTTTGTCTGGGTGATCGACAAGGACAACAAATCGCAAATCCGTCCGGTTGAGGTCGGCGAGTGGCAGGGCACGGGCTGGATCATCTCGAAGGGCATATCGGCAGGCGACAAGGTTGTGGTTGATGGGCTGATCATGCGGCCGAACACGCCGCTCGATCCCAAGCCCGCGACGGCAGAGGACGCTGCAACGACCGACGGGCAGGGCAACTGATGCTGTCCGCCTTTTTCGTCCAACGGCCGATCTTTTCGACCGTTGTCGCTCTCATCATCATCCTGATCGGCGGCCTCAGCATCACCGGCCTGCCGGTCGAACAATACCCCACTATCTCGCCGGTGCAGATCAACGTCTCGACCGTCTACTACGGAGCCGATGCCGAAACGGTGGCAGAGTCCGTCGCCGCGCCGATCGAGGCACAGATCAATGGTGTCGAGGACATGCTTTACATGACCTCGACAAGTTCAGCTTCCGGGCAGATGTCGATCTCGGTTTACTTCGATGCGACGGTCGATCCCGATATCGCGCAGGTGCTTGTGCAAAACCGGGTGAACCTGGCCTTGCCCCGACTGCCCGATCCCGTGACAGAATACGGCGTGTCGGTGCAGCAGGTATCCTCGAGCGTGCTCATGCTGGTCGCTGTCACGGCCGAGAACGGGCTTCTGCCGCTGACCTATGTTACGGACTATGCGAACGTCATCGTGCTGGACGCCATCCAGAAGGTGAAGGGCGCGGGCCAGGCCTCGATGTTCGGCGATCCGAACCAGGCGATGCGCATCTGGCTCAACCCGGCCAGAATGGCATCGCTGGGAGTGACGGCGACCGATATCGCCGACGCCGTTGCCGAACAGAACCAGCTTGTCGGCGCGGGCGAAATCGGCGCCCCGCCAGGCGGCAAGGATATCCAGCAGACCTTCCCCATGACGGTCGAGCAGCAGCTGACCGAGCCTGACCAGTATGACGACCTGATCCTCCGGGCCGACGCGAGCAATGGTGCGGCCATCGTACGGCTTGGGGATGTCGCCCGCACCGAACTCGGGTTCGAGCAGTATCTGTCGAACAATACGCTGAACGGCGAGCTTGCGGCTCTGGTCGTGGTGTATCAGCAGCCTGGGGCCAACGGGATCGAGGTTTCGAACAACGTCCGCGCCACCCTCGAAGGGCTCAAGGCGAACTTCCCCCCAGGTCTGGACTATGTGATCGCGCTGGATACGACTGATTTCGTGCGGTTGTCGATCCGCGACGTGATCAACACGCTCTTCGTTGCGCTCGGCCTTGTGATGGTCGTGATGTATCTGTTTCTTCAGAGCATCCGAGCCACTGCGGTTGCGGCGGCGGCAATCATCATTTCGATCGTCGGCACCTTTGCCGGCATGCTTGCGCTTGGATTCTCGATCAACCTCTTGACCTTGTTCGGCCTGGTGCTGGCTATTGGCCTGGTTGTCGACGATGCAATCGTGGTGATCGAGAACGCCACGCGAAACATCGAGGAAAGCGGGCAAAATCCACGTGCCTCGGTCATGAAGGCCATGGGTGAAGTAACGGGGCCGGTTGTCGCGACGGTGCTTGTGCTGTGCTCCGTGTTCATTCCGGCCGCCTTCATCAGCGGGCCGACGGGATCGCTCTACAAGCAGTTCGCCATAACCATTGCCGTTTCGGTGACCATCTCGGGCATTGTCGCCCTCTCGATCACGCCCTCGATGGCGGCGCTGCTGCTCAAGCCCGGATCGGGCGCCAAACGGGGACCCTTTGCGCTTTTCAACCGCGGGTTCAAGGCGATGGAGCGCGGCTATGGTCGGCTGATCGGTGGCGTGATCAAGCTTTGGTATCTGGCGCTTGTGGCCTTTGCCGGCATTCTCTGGGCGGCCTGGTCGCTGTTTCAGGTGTTGCCGACAAGCTTTGTTCCCATGGAGGATCAGGGCTTTGTGCTGGCCGCCTATGGTCTGCCCGATGCGGCGAGCATCGGTAGGACTGATGCTATCGGAAACCAGATCGACGCCATCTTTGCCAAGGACCCGGCGGTGGAATACCGCATCGGGGTCTCTGGCTACAGCCTGCTCGACAGCCAGTACCGGCAGAATTTCGGCACCTATTGGGTCAAGCTCAAGGATTTCAGCGAACGCACGACCCCTGAACTGAGTGCAAGAGCCGTGATCATGCGGTTTATGGAACAGTCGCGATCGATCACCAATGCGCTGGCCCTTGCCGTCAGCCCGCCGGCGATCCCGGGCTTTGGCACGCAATCCGGCTTCAACTTCTGGATCCAGGCGACCGGCACGCAGACAGCGGCGGACCTGGAAAAGGTGACAAACGATTTCCTGGCCGAAGCAGCAAAGCGGCCCGAGATCACAGGGCTGGGGTCGACCTTTCACGCCACCGGCCAGCAACTCAAGCTTGACATCGACCGGGACAAGGTCGCGCTGCTTGGTGTGAACCTGTCGGATGTCTACAAGACGCTGCAGGTCCAGTTCGGTTCGGCCTCTGTCAGCCAGTTCCAGGAGATGAGCCGCGTCTGGAACGTGATCCTGCAAGCAGATGCCGCCTATCGCGATGCGCCATCGGCCCTGTCCAACCTCTATGTCCGCAACCGCAATGGTGCGATGGTGCCGCTCAACACCTTCGTGAGCATGCACTACGAGGCAGGCCCGACCTTGGTACCGCATTTCAACGGCTTTCCGGCCTCGCAAATCACGGGCCAGTCGCCACCCGGCTACAGCTCTGGTCAGTCGATCGCTGCGATGGAAGAGGTTGCAGAGACTGCTCTGCCGCAAGGGTATACCTATGGTTGGTCAGGCCTTGCTTATTCGCAGACCACGGCGGGCAACACCTCGGCGCTGGCGTTCGGACTGGGTATGCTTCTGGTGTTCCTGATCCTTGCGGCGCAATACGAGTCCTGGTCACTTCCAGGTGCAGTGATGACAGCCGTGCCTTTCGGCGTCTTCGGCGCACTGGTGGCAACCTGGATGCGGGGGCTCGACAATGATGTCTACTTCCAGATCGGACTTCTGCTGATGGTTGGGCTTGCCGCAAAGAACGGCATCCTCATCGTTGAGTTTGCGGTGGAGAAATGGAAAGAGGGCCGCAGCCTCAAGGAAGCGGCGATCGAGGCTGGCGAACTGCGACTGCGGCCGATCATCATGACTTCGCTGGCCTTCATTTTCGGCGTTCTGCCACTGGCCGTGGCAACGGGGGCGGGGGCGAATGCGCGCCATTCGATCGGCACTGGCATCATCGGCGGCATGATTGGCGCGTCGAGCCTCGCACTCCTGTTTGTGCCGATGTTCTTCTGGATGTTCGAATCCTTGCGCGGCAAGAAAAGCGCCGCGCCACCGGCCTCAGGCGACGGCACGACGGAACCCGCCCCAGAGGCAATCAATACAGGCGAACGGACCGCATGATGAAACACGAGTTCCTGATTGGCGGGCTGATCGCCACACTTCTGTGTGGATGCACCGTAGGCCCCAATTATGTGCGCCCCGATGTCGCTACTCCGGCAAGCTTCCGTTTCGCAGTCGGCGGATCGGCAGATGCAGCGAATGTCGAATGGTGGAGCCAGTTCGGGGACAAGACACTGGTCAACCTGATCAACACTGCCCTGGCCCAGAACTGGGATCTGAAGGCGGCGGCGGCGCGGGTGGACCAAGCGGGCGCCATCCTGCTGGAAGAAAACGCGGCCCTTTTTCCGCAGGCCAACTACTCTGCCCTGGCCGAGCGCGCCCGGATCTCCGAAAGCACAGGTGAGGGTGCCCTGACGCCAAACCCCTACTCGCTCTACGAACCCTTGATCAGCGCGGGATGGCAGTTGGACCTTTGGGGCCGCATCCGGCGTCAGAGCGAGGCAGCGCAGGCCAATCTCGTGGGGGCCGAGGAGGCGCGTCGCGGCGTTGTGCTGACACTTGTCGCCGCAGTGGCAACGACTTACCTCCGGCTGCGCGCGCTGGATGCCCAGTTGGCCATCGCGCTTGAAACCCAGTCAACCTATGGCGAGCAGCTCAAGCTCTTCGAGGATCGCTTCAAGTTCGGGCAGATCTCCGAGGTGACGCTCAGCCAGGTGCGGGCAGAGTATGAGACTGCCTCGGCCGCCGTGCCGCAGTATGAACAGCAGATCGGCATCACCGAAAACGCGCTGTCAGTGCTGATCGGGCAGACGCCACGAGCGATTCCGAGAGGCCGGTCCTTCGAGGCCCTGCAGATTCCGCGCGTGCCTTCGGGTTTGCCCTCACAGTTGCTGACCCGGCGTCCAGACATTGCCCAGGCCGAGGCAACCTTGATTGCTGCCAATGCGGACATCGGCGCGGCCGAGGCGTTGCTCTATCCCAATGTCTCGTTGACCGGCAGCGCGGGTAGCGCGTCGAACGACCTCGGTGATCTTCTGGAGCGGCCGGCCTCGGCCTGGTCCATCGGGGCCGATCTTACAGGGCCCATCTTCAACGGGGGATCGATCCGCGGCCAGATCCTTGTGACCAAGGCGCAAAAGGCCGAGGCCGTTGCCAATTACCAGCAGACCATCCTGAACGCCTTCCGCGAGGTTTCCGACGGCTTTGTCGGCTATAGCCAAAGCCAGCGGCGGCTTGCGGCAGAGAACCGGCTTGTCGAGGCGCAGGAAACCACGGCACGGCTGGCACTCCTGACCTTTAACGAAGGGGTGGACAGCTATACCACGGTGCTCGTCGCGCAGGAGGATCTCTTTGCGTCCCGCCTGTCGGCGATCGAGGCGCGCTACGATGTGATGGCAAGCCTTGTTGCCATCTACAAGGCGATGGGCGGCGGCTGGGTGGATGGAGCTGCAGCGCGGGCTCCGCAACCGGGTCCGGTTCCAACCGTAATCCCTGACAAGAAATCCTGAGCGCTTCAGGCCGCAAAGGCAGCGGCCAAGGCCAGGACAAACGCAACAAGCAGGCCTGTCGCCACGGACCACTGCCGCAGGCGGGCTTCAAACAGCGTGATCCTTTCGACCAGCGCGCTGACCGGCGGGCCGGCCCGGTCGAACAGGACAATCACATCGCCCTCTGGCAGGGCCGGCAGTGGTCGCCCAAACAGGCGCAGGGCACCAAGCAGACCGGCCCCAAGCATCATGGGCCAGAGGCCCGCCCAAAGGGCCTTGGGCGACAGGGTGGTGGCAGGCGCAAGCCCCGTAGCCGCGCCAAACAAGGCCCAGGGCACCAGAACCGAAGCGGCAGCGACAAGGAACCAGGGTAGCAGAAGGGCGCGGTTCGGCTGCCCACCGCCCCCCGCCTGGACCTGACGGTCCATGCACCGCAGGAAATGCAGCATCAGCATCGTGCTGCCCGTGGCCGTCAGGGTTGCAAGTACAGCCACCCAGCCCGACCCCATGACCGACTTTGCCGCATACTTGGCCAGCGCGCCGCTGGTCAACGGCAAGCCGGCAAGGCTCAGCCCCAGAACGGCCAGGACAAACCACAGCAGCCATGCCCGCCACCACGGGCCCCAGACAAGACCCACGCCCATGAAGAGAGCGCCTTTGACGAGCATGTGATGCAGCGCGTAAAAGGTCGCGATCATCGCCACCCCAGGGATCCCTGCCGCCAGCCCAGAACCCAACAGGGCCGCAATCAGCCCCATCTGGCTGACAGTGGAATAGGCCAGAACCGTCTTCGGATGCTGCTGGGTCAGGCCCACACCAGCAGCATAGAAGGCCGTGAACAGCCCCAGGGCCGACACTGCCATCCCGGCCACGGGCCAGGCCATGTCCAACGGCAGGAACCGCACCAGGCCAATCACCCCTGCCTTCACGACAATTCCGCTGAGAACAGCCGAGGCCGGCATCGGGGCAACAGGATGTGCCAGCGGCATCCAAACATGCAGGGGCGCAAGGCCCATCTTGATCCCAAACCCGACAACAAGCAGGACGAGGATCAAGGTCGCATGGGGTGAACCTGCCAGGCCCGCAACCGCGACTGAGATGAGCGGACTGCCCGTGGCCCCCTGTGCGAGGGCAACGAAAGCCAAAAGCAGAACGGCCTCACCCGCCATTGCCAGAGCCATGTAGTAGAACCCGGCCCTGCCCGCCCGCGCAGAGCCTTCCTGCGTGACGAGGCCATAGGCTGGCAGGCTGGCAAGCGCAAAGGCCAGGTAGAAGCTCGCAAGGTCCGCCACAAGGAAGACGGCAAGGCTGCCCGCCAGCGTCATCAGCCACCAGACTGCGAAGCGCGCTGCTCTGGCTGAGCCCGCCATGTATGTGCGCGCATAGAAGCCGGCGCCCAACCACAGCAGGCTCGCCCCGCCCAGCAGCAGGGCGCCCGGACCATCGAGCACAAGCACCATGCGGAACGGCGACGGGGACACGACGATCTGCCCGGTCGGCACCAGCAGAGCCGCCAGCAAACCGGGCAGCGGCGCAAGGATCAAGAGGTCCAGCGACCGGCGCCTTGACCGGGGCCAGATCGCAAGCAGCAAGGCAAGGCACAGCGGCAGCCCAAAACTGCCCGCAAGGAGGAGCGCCGCGCCGGTCATGGGAAGGCCCCGGGCATCGCCACCGCAAGCAGAGGAATGGCCTGCAACGGCACCAGGCCGAGCAGCAACGCCCCACCCGCCAGGCAGAGTGCGCCCGCCTCTGACCGGCGGTGCGTCCTGTCCAAGGGCATACCCGGCGGTGGAGGGGCGATTGCCCGGCCAATCACGCGAAACAGGTATGCCCCTGCCAGAAGACCACCCAGCAGGATGGTGAACGCGATCCACCAGTGCCCCTGTGCCACAGCAACGCTGAGAAGCATGGCCTTGGCGTTGAACCCGCCGCTTGGGGGCAACCCGATCAATGACAGCGCGGCGAGGCTGAAGGCCAACACGCTGACAGGTGCCCTTCGATAGGCACCTGCAAGATCATCAATCCGGTCATGGCCCAGCGCTTCGGCGATGCGTCCCGCAGCCAGGAACATCGCGGCCTTGGCAAAGGCATGGCTCGCCAATTGCAGCATCGCACCCGACCAAGCGAGCCCGGCCCGCACGTCAGGCCCGGTCGCAAGGGCAAAGATCAGGAACAGGTACCCAACCTGGGCCACCGTAGAATAGGCGACAAGCAGCTTGAGCCGTGCCTGCTGAAGGGCGATCAGGCTGCAGATAAGAATCGAAGCAGCCCCCAGTGAGGCCAGCAGGACCCCCGCGGCCGACTGGACCCCAGGCAGCAGTTCGAACCAGAGCCGAAGGATGATGAAGAACGGCGCCTTGATGACCAGCGCGGACAGGATTGCACTGGCAGGGGCCGGAGCACCGGCATGGGCGGGTGGCAGCCAGAGATGGAAGGGGAAGAGCGCGGTCTTGATCGTCAGCCCGCCTATCATCAAGGCCAGCGCGAGCAGGCTTGGCCAGTCGGCCTGCATCCTTTCCGCCAAGACTGCCAGGTCCAATGCACCGTAGCGTCCATAGAGAACAGCCACCCCAAGGAGATAGAGAACTGATCCCGCCAGCGTCACCAGAAGATAGCGCAGGGCCGCGCGAAGACTGTCGGCGGTCCCGGCAAGACACGCCAGCGGCACAGCAGCGAAGGTCAGAAGCTCCAGCGCCACGAACAGCGTGAACAAATCCTGCGCCATGAACACAAGGTTGAGCGCGGCCCAGACCGCAAGCAACAGCGCCCAGAAGGTAAAGGGGATTCGGGCATCGCCTTCCGGGCGAGCCGAACGGAACGCGGGCCCGGTCGACAGGGCCACCAGACAGAGCACGAGCGCGGTCATGAGGAGAAGGGCGACTGAGGTGCCGTCGATCCGCAACGAAATGCCCAGAGGCGGCGCCCAGCCCCCGACATCATGCCTGAGTGCCTGACCGGTCAGGTAAAGCTGGACCGCAGCGACCAAAACCAACGCTGTTCCGATCGCAAGTGCCGCAGAGGCGATCCTTTTGGCCGGACGAAACGGCGCTGCGAACATCACCGCCACGCCCGCAGCCGGCAACATGAGGATCAATACGGGCAGGACAGTGGCGATCGTCACGTGTCGTCGCCCCTGTCAGCGCTCTCGCGGTCAAGCGCGGCAATGCGCAGGATCAGGCCCACCGCCAGCGCAGTCGCCGCGAAGGCCACCACCAGACCGGTTATGACAATGGCCTGAGGCACGGGGTCGGCGCCAAGCCCAGCCCCGGCACCCCGCCGCGCGGCAACTCCGAACATCAGGAAGGCGCCCGCCCCAACAAGGTTGAAGGACAGAAGGCGCCGTATCGCGGTGGAATGCCGGATCAGTCCAAAGAGCCCAACGGCCACAAGCCCCGATGCGAGCAAGCCATAGATTACTGCCTCACTCATGAGCGGCGCCTCTTTCCGGGGCCGAGGATCATCAGGGTGGCCAGTGCCGCGATGGATGCCGTTAGCGCCATTTCGATCACGATGATCATCTGTTTGGCATAGGCCGGCGGGAAGGACAGAAAACCTTCCGCCAGAAAAAAGCCGGACAGTCCGGCGAGGATGAACAATGCCGGCCCTGCAAAAAGCACCAGACGCAGCCAGCCTGCGTCAAGGCGCGGCGGCTCCGCCAGGCCGGCCATCATGGGCAGCAGCCACATGGCTGCCAGGATCACGCCGCCCTGAAAGGTCCCGCCCGGCTGGTCGGCGCCCACCCAGACAAGGTAGATGCCGATGACGATACCAACAGGCGGCAAGACGCGAGCAACCAGTTCGAGCGGGCCTGCCTCACCGGCTGCGGCCAATTGGCCAGGTGCCGAACTCCAGCTACCATTTTCGGCAAGGGACCAGATTCCCAGCAGGCCAACAAGAAGAACAATCTTCTCCAGCAGCGTATCCAAGGCACGGTAGCCGAGCAGGACACCGGTGACCGGATTGCCAAGACCAAGCTCCCCCAGCGGCTGCATCACGGCTGCAGCAAGGCTTGGCGGTACGTCAGGCAACTGGGACACCGCGAGGGCCAAGGCAAGGCCGATGAGTGCTGTTCCAATCGCCGCCACAACGCCAGCCGGACCCATCAATCCCGCCAAGTTCGCAGAAGTGCTCTCTGGCTGCGACAGCATAGCACTCGCCCGCAAGAGCACGATCCCTGTCGCCCCGCCCCCGATGGCCGCCTCGGCCAGCGCAACGTCGATCGCGGAAAGCCGCAACCAGACCAACGTCAGAAGAAAACCGATGGCGATCATGCCGGCCACGGCGGCAGCCAGATCACGCACGGCCACGATGAACACTGCCGTGGCCAAGACCATCAGGGCCAGCAGCAAATCGAAGACCACCATCATGCTCTGTCTACCCCGCCGGAAGAACGGTCTGCCGGAACGGCCATCCTGGCGAGCAGCCGTCCTGCGGTGGCGCTGGCAAGCTGCATCAGGCTCCAAAACAGCACCAGCTTCAGCGCCATCACGACAGACGTCACCTGGGGCAAGAGGCCAAGCGCTATCAGGCCAAGGCCAAGATTGTCGGCCTTGGTCAGGCCATGCAGCCGGCTCAGAGGGTCAGGAAAGCGCAGCAGCGCCAGTGTCCCGGCAAGATAGAACAACAAACCTCCGACAACGGCCACGACAGTGAAGGTGTTGGCGACAAGCGTCATTCCAGTTCGCCCCTGCACGAATCCTGCGCCGGCGAGTCAAATCGCCAGAGCGCGGCGATCGCCATCGTGGCAAGCAGGGCAAGAACGATCGCCACATCGATGATCCAGTCGGCCCCAGTGGCCGAAAGCAACAGGACAACTCCTGCGCAGCCCGTTCCTGCCATCTGTGCGGCCATCATCCGGGTAATCCGGCCGGGTCCGACAAGCAGACGCATCCCTCCGACCGCCACAAGACCCAGAAGGACAAGCGATGCAACTGTCAGAAAGCCCGTCATGGCGAGGTCGCTGCCGCAGGGCAGACTTCCTTCCGGAACCGGGTTTCGGCCCGGGCGAATTCGGCACATACCGGATCACTCGTGTTTATGCTGTGCAGAAGCACGGCATCGCCTGGCCCTTCGCGGACCGGCAGGGTGCCTGGCTGCAGGCTAGCAAGCGTCAGAAACACCTCGCGCGCGAACCCCTTTGAAAGGGTTGTGCGGCCAGCCTCGAGACCGGGCCTGATCGCTGGGGAAATCTGGAAGGCGTATCTGGCAACATCGGCGCCCGCCAGAAAGGACTGACGGGGCAGGCGCGCGGCGTACCGCAGGAGTCCTGGCGTCGAGGTTCCTGCCGCTTCGGGAGAAGCAAGCCTTCCACTGGCCACCGCCGCAAGCAGCGCCACCGGCAGGCCAAATGCGGCGTTCACCAGGCTCGGACCAGTCAGAACCAGCCAGAGACCCAGCAGCAAGCCAAAACGAAACAGCAATCGCCGCGGGCTTGCAGGGCTTCTGAACCTGTTCTCCGACATGTTGTGGCACCTCCGACGTCGGTTAGGGCAAACCCGTTATGGCATGAGACGCCAAGCCGGGTGGCGGATGCAAGCCCCTACCCAGGCTATGGCCCGATTGACCTATAGGCGGATTTGGCCTGAAAAGCGTTCCCAAACGCCACTGCCGGCTTTCTCCGGCTGTGCGTTGCTGTTAGATTCTCCGGACTGAGCGAGCAGTCACATGGAGATTTGTATGCTTCCGAAGAAGATGGCTATTGTTCTGGCCCTTGGCGCGCTGTGCACCACCGCAGCCTGCACGGACAGCCAGGAGATCAACGCTATGACGGGCGCGTTGGGCGGGGCCGCCGTCGGCAGCGCCTTCGGCAATGGCACCGGCAAGACTGCCGCGATGCTGGCCGGCGCGGCCATCGGCGGCGTAGCAGGCGCCAACGCCCCTACCCGTTGATACGACGCTTGACTTGGCCGATCCACCCATGGGGGATCGGCCAAGCGCCACAAAGTGGTGCCCAGAGGCTGCCGACTCAAGGCGGTCGGACGGTCGGTTTCCGACTTATCGGGTGATGCCGGTGGCCCGGCGCCCGGGGTCAGACTGTCGTACGGAAATGCCGTTCGCGCCCGTAGAGCGACACGAGCAACAGGATGATAAGCCCGAAGGCTGCCTGCACTGCTGACGGCTGGAAGCCCAGACCAATCAGCAACGTGTTGATTTCTGTCAGTACCAACACGCCCGCAAGCGTTCCTACATAGCTGCCACGCCCACCAACAAGTGCTGCGCCGCCGACGACAACTGCTGCAATTGTCTGGAACAGATAGGGCTCGCCGACATCGCCGTAGGCCGAGCCCGTGAAGCCCAGCAGCAGCACCCCAGCTGCGGCCGCAAAGAAGGCCGAAGCGGCGAAGGTGATGATCCACATCCGCAAGGGCCGTATCAGGGCATACGGGGCGGCACCAGGGTTGCTGCCCAGGGCATAGAGCTGCCGTCCATAGGCTGTGCGACCCAGGATGAGGACCACCGCGAAGGTCAGAACGATCAGCGCGGGTATCAGCGCGGGCACCGGCAGAGGCCCGAAGGTGCCCCCGATCGAAACGAAGTCTGACACGGCCCGAGGCGCCGAACCCGAGGGGAAGCCCTTGGTCCAGATAAGAACCAGCCCCTGCACGATCATGCCGTTGCCAAGTGTGACGATCAGCGGATGGATGTTGAGACTCCGCGACAACGCCCCGTTCGCCGCACCAATCAGGATTGCCAGCACCGCCACCAGAAGGCAGACAAGCCAGAAGGGCCATCCTTGCCCGTAAAGCTGTGCAGCCACCACATTTGCAAAGCCGATCACGAAAGGGATCGACAGGTCGATTCCGCCCAGGATCACAACCAGGGTCTGCCCGATGCTCGCCACTGCAAGCAGCGCGGCGATCACCAGCATGGCTCGAATTGCAAAGGGCGCTGAGTAGCCCGGGATCAAGGCCGTACCGATGGCATGCAGAAGAAGTGCGACGGCAAAGGCGCCGATCATTCTCGCGGTCGTGGGATCAAGCGCTCTCACTGGATGCCCTCCTTCGTCTGGCGATCTTGAAGCGCCATGAGCACCACCGCCGCCACAAGGATCGCGCCGTAGGCCACCTGCAGGACGTAGGTCGAAACGTTGAAGGTGGTCAGCAGGCTTTGCAGCAGGAAAATGTCGATGGCCCCGATGGCCGCCCCGAGAAGCCCCCCGCGACCTCCGCTCAGGCTCACCCCGCCCAAGGCCACGGCCGCAATGGCGATCAACGTGTAGCCTGGGCCGACGTTCGGGTCGGCAGAACCGATCAGAGCCGTCAGCATCATGCCGGCCGCACCCGCGAGCAGGCCGGTCAGGACATAGGCGACAAAGCGCACAGCCGTCACACTGACACCCGCGGTGAAGGCCGCCCGGTCATCGCTTCCCACAGCCATCAGCTGATCGTGATAGGGCAGACGCGTCAGACCCCACCAAAGCGCACCGATCACTGCCAATGGCACAATCGAGTAAGGCCCAGCCATCGCTCTGAGCCACTCTGGGGCCGGACCGACGGGGGCCGGCAGGATGGTCAGCGTGACCCCGGTCAGGATCAGGTAGACCCCCAGCGTCGCGACAATTGGCTGGATGCGGACAATGGTTGCAAGGACACCATTGATCGCCCCGATTGCAGCTCCGATGAGCAGGGCGGCGGGCCAGAGTACGAAGGGCGAGCTGTAGCCCCCCTGCAGGAACAGTGCCTGCACCACCACCGCATTGACCAACCCCATGACCGGCCCCACGGAAATGTCGATCCCCCCACGGCCGGCAAGGATGACAGGGGTCGATGCGAGCGCGGCTCCGATCAGCGGCGCGGCAAGGCCGATCAGCGTGCCCCAAGCCGCCGGATGGAAGCGGGCCGGGTTCATCAAGATGTTTGCCACCAGCAACACCAGCAGGATTGCGACGGCAAAACCGCCCTTGCGCGGCATGGACCGGATCATGCCGCGCGTCCGAACATGGCGGCGATCACCGTATCGGTGCGCATGGCATCGCCCCTGAACGCGGCAGCCACCTGATGCTCGCGGAAGACCAGAACCCGGTTGCACAGCACCAGGATTTCCTCAATCTCGCTCGAAAGGATGACAAGCGACAAACCTTCGCGGGACAGGTCGCGGAAGAGATCGTAAATGACATGGCGCGTGGCCACGTCCACGCCGCGGGTCGGATCGTTCAGCAGCAGCACGTTGGGGTTCCGGGCCAGTGCCCGGGCAAGCAGCACTTTTTGCTGGTTTCCGCCCGACAGTGCCGTGATGGGGGCATCCGGGCGCGGAGCCACGATCGACAGGCGTTCCTTCCACACTTCATAACGGGCGCGGCGGGCGGCGAGGCTGATCAGGCCGCCCCGGCGGTCTTGCCCGACCGTGGCGATGGAAAAGTTGTCAAGGATCGACAGCGACGGGAAGATGCCCGTACTCCGACGGTCACGCGGGACATAGGCAATGCCTGCACGCTCGGCATCCGCAAAGCTGCGGATCGGTCGGCTATGTCCCCCAGCCAAAAGGCGCACCGCCCCGCGGGCCGGATCAAGGCCCGCCAGGGTTGTCAGAAAACGCTCCTGTCCGTGGCCGTCGAGCCCCGCCAGGCCAAGAATTTCGCCTGACCGGATCGTTTCGGTGATCGGGGTGGCACCTTGCTGAAGCACCAGGTCAGTTGCCTCAAGGGCGAAGGGCTCAGGCATGGGCTTGCAGTTCCTCGGCAGTCTGGGGGGCCATCACGCGCAACAGATCGGCCGGTGTTGCGTCGCCTCGCGGCCCCGTCTGCACGATGCGCCCGCTGCGAAGAACCGAAATGTCGTCGGAAAGCGCCATCACCTCGTCCATCCTGTGCGTGATGAACAGGATCAACCGCCCTTCACGGGCCTGTTGCTGCATGTAGGAGAACACCGACTCCCGGTCTGCGAAGTCCAATGCGGCGGTGATCTCGTCCAGGATCAAGATGCGCGGATTTCGGGCCACGGCGCGGGCCAGAACGACAAGCTGCTGCGCTGCTAGCGGCAGACGGCCCGCAGGAATGTCCAGGGGAATAGGGGTATGGGAAAACCGCGCCAGCACCTCGGCGGCACAGGTCTGTCTGTCCTTGCGCGGCACATGGCGGCGCCAGAGCCCATCCTGCCCGAGAAGGATGTTGTCCGTCACACTGCGGTCGGGCGCGATCAGCACTTCCTGAAAGGCCGTTGCGAACCCATGAGCCTGGAAATCGGCCGGGTTGCGGCCGGCTATCGGTCGGCCATCCAGCCGAATTGAGCCGCTGTCGGGCTGAACGATGCCTGAGAGAAGCTTGACGAGCGTGCTCTTGCCCGACCCGTTTTCGCCAAGGATCGTATGAATGGTTCCAGGGCGGAATGCGATCGTCGCATCCGACAGAGCAATGGTCTCACCATAGCGCTTTGAGATCGCCGTTATGTCCAGCACGCGTCGGCTCCGTCGGGGTAGGGGATCGTGGCCGCCCCGGGGCTGACCCGGGGCGGCGTCCTTTGTCACTTCGCGCAGGCGTCGGGCACCTGGGCATAGTCCCAGCCGGGGGTCGGGGCGGGATTGGCGAAGTAGGCGTCCAGCAAATCTTCTGCCACCGGGTCGGTAGGCGGCACCGGGAAGACCGATACCGCATCAGGTGTCATGCAGTCCTTGTACCACGCGTCAAGCGCGGTCCCGTCGACGGCGGGGATTGGCATGAGAAGGGTGTTCAGCGTTGGCTTTTGCCCCGACAGGATGCGCACGCCCACCCGGAACAGCGTCTGCGCCGTCCAGTGTGGCAACACGGCATGTCCTGCAAAGCGATAGTCCTCCGGATTGGCTTTCCAGTATCCCAGCGCATCACCCGTGATCGAGCCGGTGATCAGCGGCACGGGGCGGCCCGCCTCCTTGAAGGCCTCTGCAACGACCCGGCTTTCAGAACCGGCTGTCCATACGGCGTCAATGGGTGCCGGGTTGGTGGCCAGTGTTTGCAGGACCACAGTCTTGGTCACATTGGCCGTCCAGTCGCCATTCACGACACGGGCGATCTTCAGATTGGGGTACTGCGCCATAGCCTTGTCCGCCCCTGCGCGCTCTTGCGCAACGATGGGGTGGCCGGCGATCCCCTCGACGATCAGCACATTGCCACCATCGGGCAGCGCCTTGCCGATCATGTCCATCATGTCATAGCCCCAGCGGGCGTAATTGCTGTCGACATTGACAGCATTCGCGCTGGTGACCGAGCCGGCCGCGGTGACGAAAGGAATTCCCGCAGCCGCAGCCGCGTCGACCGCCTCGTCAAGACCAGTAGCCGAGCCGGGGATCGACGTGATGATCGAGCAGCCTTTGTCGATAAAGGCGCGGATCTGGTTGATCTGCTGGCCAACATCGCCGTTGCTGTCCGACACTTCGAAGCTCGAAACCGAGCCTTCCGCAATGAGACCATCGACGAGGCGCTTGAGTTCCTGGGTCACGGTCACGCGCCAGGGGTTGCCCTGATAGGATTCCGAATGGCACCATTTCCAAGGCTTTGCAGGGGGCGTGTAGTTCGCCAAGGGCCCAGGAAGGATGGTTTGCGGCGCGCCGTCATACTGGGCCTTCAGCGGTTCTGGCAGGGCCGCGATCACCGTCTCGACCGCTTCCTGCGCCTGAGCCGACATTGCCAGGCAGAGCGCCGTGGCCGTTGTCAGCCCGTGGATCAAAGTTCTCATGCGTTTTCCTCCCTCGTGTTGCAACCTACCCGTCGCCTGGGTCGTCAATTCCCGGGGTGAAGCTGTCCCGGAACATCTGGTTGATCTGCGCTATGACCGGGCCGGCAGCTTCGCGGCGCAGCAGCCCCTCGGTGACGCGGGCCGAGGCCGCGGCCTGGAATCCCATGTAGCCATCATGGCGCGGGCGAACCCAGGCCGCTTCCAGCGTGGCGCGAGTGGCCCGATAGAAGTCATGCGTGCTGGAGTTCACCCGGTCATCGTCCCAGGCCGCGCGGTGGCCGGGCTGCCCTCCGGACAAGGCATAGAGGCCGCTCTGCACCGCACCGCTCGCCACCCAGTAGGCAAAGTCGATCGCAGATTCCTGCGCGGCCGAAAACGCCGAAACCGCAATACCGGTCCCACCCAGCGCCGAGCCAGCCGGTCCGTGGTCGCCCAGCGCCGGGATGTCCGCAAAGCCGATCCGCCGGGGTCGAAAGCCCGACTGGGCATAGCTGACGTAGCCGTAGATCAAAGGCGAACAGACGATCCGGGATCCCGGCTCGGCCATGGCCTCGGAGACCGCGATTGGGTCCATGCCGGCACAAGCGGGATCCACCAGATCGGCGATCCCACGCATGAATTGCCAGACCTCTTCCCCGAAGATGGGGTCGATCAGGTCTGATCCTTCGGTCTGGCAGGGGCGTCCGAGGTTCCCGGACAGGGTGTAGAGGACCATGAGAGAGTGAGGCGGACGAAGCGGCAGCAAGACACGACCCTCGCGCGCCAGTTCGAGCACCGCCCCCCACTCGCCCAGAGGAGCGGTCAGCTGATCAGGCCGCCATGCCTGAACCTGGCTCGCGGCATCGATCGGAAAGGCCCACTGACGGCCCTGCCAGCTGTAACTGGGATAGGACTGCCCGACCGATCCGGCACTCAGCGCCTCTCGCTCGGCCTCTCGGCCCGGAAGGTCCAATGGGGCAAGGCAGCCCTCCTTTGTGATCTGGCCGACATGAGGGTGGTCGATCACAATGAGATCGTAAGCCCGGGCAAGGTCTTCCACTGGATAGGACTCGAAGTCCTGAAGCGACCGCTTGTCCCAGTCTATGCCGATGCCGGTCTGCCATTCCCAGGCCTCGGCACAGGCGACCATGGGATCATAGCCCCGTGGATGGCTCCAGGTCATGCCCTTGAGACGGGTCACAGCCCGAACTCCGCGCGGATGGCGGCCGAGTGGGCCCCGACCAAAGGCGCCGCGTCGCGCACCTGCGCGCGCTTTCCGTCGATGCGCAGGGGCGAGCGGGTTGTGTCGATCGCGACCCCGTCAGGGCGCGTGACCGTCTGCAGCATGTCGAGCACCTTGAAGCCCTCGCTGGCCAGCATCTCTTCCCAGTTCAGGACCCGGGCGCACCAGATATCTGCAGGTTCGAGCAGGGCGAGCCATTCATCGACCTGGCGCGTTGCCACAACCTGGGCAATCAGCCGCTTGATCTGGTCGCGGCGCTGGAACCAGCTCGACGGATCGTCGCGATAGGGGGCAAGTGTCTCGATCCCCATGAGGTCGGCAAGTTTCGGCAACGGTGTCATGGCAATGGCGAGGTAACCGTCGCTTGCTTCATAGACACCATAAGGGGCCGAAAGGTAGGCATGTGCACTGCGGAAGGCCGATCGTTTGGGCAACCTGCGGCCATCGTTCAGATGGGTTGTCAGGACCTCGAACTGAAAGTCGATCAGCGCCTCCAGCAGGCTCGTCTCGACATGTGCGCCCTGCCCGGTGATGCCACGGCGGACCAGCGCGGCCAGGATTCCTTGTGTACAGGCCGCCCCCGCCAGCATGTCGCCCACGGCAAGGCCAAATGGCACAGGCCCCTGGTCTTCATCGCCATTGAGCCACATCACACCCGAACGGGACTGGGCGAGCAGATCCTGTCCGGGCCGGCCGACCCAAGGTCCTTCCTCGCCATATCCACTGATCGATGCATAGACGAGCCTGGGATTGAGGGCGCGGGCAGCCGTGTGGTCAAGGCCCAGACGCTCGATGACGCCCGGGCGGAAGTTCTGGATAAGCACATCGGCGCGCGCAATCAGCCCCTTGAGCACGGCCAGATCGTCTGGGTTCTTCAGGTCGATCGCGAGGCTTTCCTTCCCCCGGTTGATCGCATGAAAGATCGTCGAATCGCCGCCGATCTCGGTGTCCGAAAGATAGAGGCGGCGCGACAGGTCGCCGCCATCGGGCCGTTCGATCTTGATCACCCGCGCCCCGAGGTCGAGCAACCGCAAGGAACAGTAGGGTCCCGACAGGAACTGGCTCATGTCGATGACGAGAAGGCCGTGTAGCGGCAGCGTTGGGTCAGTCTCGCGCAATTGGTCTTCTCCGGCTCCAGCCCCCGCGATCCAGTCACCCCTCGCGTGAGATGGGTGAAGCGATGAGGCTTCGACTTTCGTTGATGAATGATGATTTCACTTATGGAAGATTCCTGCAAGCGGCATTTGGCCATTGCCGGCCTCATTTTGAGGCAGGCGGCAGCGCGGCCCTAGCCGCCAGGATCAGGAGGAAAGTGAGCCGGACATGTCCTTGCCCGCCTGGATCAGCAGGCGCAGGACCTGATCTCGGTCAGGGGCTTCGCGATTGTCGATGCGGCGGACAAAGGGGCAGGTCAGCGCAGCCAGGACGGTCCCGTTTGCACCAAGAATGGGCACGGAAAGGTTTGAAACACCGGCCGTCTGAAGGCTGTCCATGGATTCGTATCCTTGGGTTCGAACCTGCTTGAGCCGTTCTTCCAGGTTCGGCGGGGGCACTTCATGCGGCATCCATTCATGTTCTTCAAACATCAGCGCGCGCTCGTAGGGCGGCGCATAGGCGAGAAGAACGTGACCCGACCCGGTGTTGACCATGCCAACCCGCGCCCCAACGCGAATCGCGAGTCCCCAGTAGCCCGGAGCCTCGACCTGCGCAATCACCACGAGATCGCCGCGGTCGTACTTGACCAGATGGCAAGCTTGTTCGGCGGCCGCCGTGAACCGCCGCATCACCGGGGTCGCCAACGCGACGAGCCTTCGGATCGGCGGGCGAAGATGGGCCAGCAGGAAGAGCTTCATCGTCAGTTCGTAGGTGTCGCCGTGGCGCGCGACATAGCCGCGCCGTGCCAGGCGGTCGAGCATCCGGTATAGCTCGGTCGGGCTGCGTCCAAGGGCGCTGGAGATATCCTTGAGCGTCATACCCTCTTCGGTGGCAGCCAGAAGTTCGATCATGTCCAGCCCCTTGTCGAGTGCGGGCGCGCGATAGCGGCCTTCATCTTCCGGGTCGGACATCTTTGCTCCTTGGCTGCGCAACGCGATGCTACGCATTGACGGAACATCGTCAACAGAGTTTACTGGCGATAACAGTTTTCATTTGTGGAACGCAAGAAGGCACCACAGATCTGGGGGATAATCATGGCGGAAGAGCTTCTTCTGTTCGTCGGCACCCTGAACCGCGAGGCGCCCTATTTCCAGGGCGCACGCGGTAACGGGCTGAATGTCTATTCCTTCGATGAAGACCGGTTGAGCGCCACGCTCCTGGCCCAATACGGCGGGATCGACAACCCTACCTATCTTTCGGTCACACCGGATGGTTTACGCATCTACGCGAATTCCGAGGTTTTCGGCTGGGCCGAAGGGCTGGTGACGGCGTTTTCCTTCGATCGGGCAAAGAAAGAGCTTTCGCATCTGAACATGCAACCCACATTGGGCAGCATCACGGCGCACAATACCGTCTCGCGCGATGGCAAGCGGCTCTTGGTCGTGAACTATGCCGTTGGCGAAGGCGGCCCGGACCAATCGCTTGCGATCATGGATATCCGCGCCGATGGCAGCCTTTCTCCCGCGGTGGCAAGTGTGGCACACAGCGGCAAGGGACCGAACGCCGCCCGGCAAGAACGCGCCCATGCGCACAGCGTGACCGAGGTGGCTGACAATCTGGTGGTCGTGGCCGATCTAGGTCTTGATCAGCTTGTGGCCTATCGCATCAGCGCAGATGGCAGGCCCGTGCGCCTTGCCGCCTCGTCTACGGCCCCCGGAGCAGGCCCGCGGCATCTTGCGGTCCATCCGAACGGGCGGTTCGTTTTCGCGATGAATGAACTCGACTCCACGGTCAGCGTCCATGCCCTTGATCAAGCCACAGGCGTGCTGTCATTGATCGAGGCACTTCCCGCGGTTCCGGCCGGAGCACGCCAAGGCAACCATTGCTCGGATATCCAGATCTCTCCCGACGGGCGTTTCTTGTATGGTGCGAACCGGGGCCATGACAGTATCGCGATCTTCGCGGTCGATGCCGAATCCGGGCACCTGACTGCACTTGGGTATACGCCTTGCGGTGGGGCCACGCCGCGCAACCTTGTGCTCACGCCTTCGGGCCGGCATCTGCTGGCGGCCAACCAGAATGCCGACCGGGTGACCATCCTGAGACGCGACGCGGCGACGGGTCTTCTGCAAGACACAGGCGCACACATCGCCATTGGCACACCGATGTGCTTGAAGTTTGCGAAGGGGGGGCCCTGAGCCATGGCCGAGATCGGCATCCACGCACGCGCGTTGCCGGGCCTTCCCGCCGACCATGCCCGCATTCCGGTTTGGAACGCCGAAGACTGGTACTACGAGGACTTCGCCCTGGGCGACAAGATCCGCTCGATCCGACGCACCATCTCGGAGGGTGAGTCGATGCAGTTCAACAGTCTGGTCATGGATCATCACCCCTACGTCAGCGACGAGCTTTTCGCCCGCGAGGAAGGCGTCTTCGGGCGGCGCCTTGTCGCCGGTGCCTTTGTCTTTTCGCTGGGTCTGGGCCTTGCCGCGACGAACTGCCTGAACTCCTTCTCTTACGGCTATGACAGGCTGCGGTTCATCAAGCCGGTCTTCATCGGTGACACGATCTACACCATCCGCGAGAACCTCTCAAAAGAGGTGCATGACGAACGGATGGGCAAGTTGAAGGTCAGCTATTCTGTCTACAAGGGCGAAGGAGAGCTGGTGCTCTATGCCGAGCACCTTCTGACCGCGCTCTATCGCGATCCCGCGCCGTTCCTGGAGGAAGCGTGCGCGCGCATGGTCGCAAGAGGCAAGGCCCCGACCCAAGCAGGTTGAGGCGATGGGCGGGACGCGGACGCTCCCTCCGTGTCCCGCCCAGTTTCTCCGTCAGGCAACTTGAGCGCCCATGTCACGGTCGGCATTCGACCATGTAGATATGGTCCGCCACGAGCACCGTCTCACCGTCCTGTTTCGTCACCGTGAGCCTTTCGACCACACGACCGAAGCCAGGGCGCTTTTCCATCAGTTCCTTGCCGATGATCTCGACCCGGGACCGGATCGTGTCGCCGATGAACACGGGCTTCACGAAGCGCAGCCGATCATAACCATAGGAAAACGCCACCGGATTGATGATCGTCGCCGTCAGGCCCACCCCGATCGTGAAGACCATCGTGCCATGTGCAATGCGCTGGCCAAAGGGCGTTGTCTTGCAGAATTCCGCATCGAGGTGATGGGGGAAGAAATCGCCCGAATGCCCGGCGTGAACAACAAAATCCGTCTCGGTGATGGTGCGGCCCGTGGTCTCGCGTGCCTCGCCCAAAGCATAGTCCTCGAAGAACTTCGTTTGCTCAAGCATGGGGCGCCTTCCTGATCGGGTGAGCCGGGGCGGCGCTGCTTTCATAAGCGGCCTCGACCACAGCCATCGTGTGCCACGCATCTTCGACCGAACCCAGTAGCACGTCATCCTCGCCCACGGCAAAGCGCATGACCTGGGTGATGCGGCCCACAAAGGCCTCGATGAACCAGTTGCCCAGCAACGGAACCTGCCGCCAGTCGCCATCGGTGTTCAGCCAAAGTTCGTCTGGCTCTCCCCTTGGATAGTCAAGATTGACACCCAGCTTCATCACCGCGGCGCCGACGGTTCCGCAGATGCGAAACTCGCAGGCCTGAAACTTTCGACCGAAGGCATGGTTGTGATTGATCGACAAGGCGCAACGAACGCGGGGCCCATAGTCGAGGATCATCGCCGAACGCGTATTCGACATGGTAGAACCAGGGTGACCAATTGTCTTGGCATGAATGCCAGCGGGGTTGCCCAGCAGGTCGCGCACAAAGTCGAGATAGTGGATCGAATGGAGCAAAATCTCCACTCGCGGCAAGTCTGCAAGAAAGGCCCACAGATGCCAGGGCGTGTCGACCGCCAGCCAGGCATCGAAATCGACGATCTCACCCAGCAGGCCTCGGGCGATCGCGTCCTTGAGGGCCAGCGAATTGGGGGCGAAACGCAGCTGGAAGTTGACCGCTGCCCTAAGCCGGCGGGCGCGGCAGATGGCAACAATCTCATCGGCCGCCGCCAGATCACTGCCCATGGGTTTCTGGATAAGAACCACAGCCCCTTCCGGCAAGACCCGCAGCAGGCCTGGAGTAGCCGCGGGCGGCACGGCCAGGTCATAGACCACGCCAGTACCCTGCCCCACCGCTTCATCGACTGAAGCGAAGGCCCGGGTCTCATGGGCGGCCGCAAGCGACTGGGCCTTGCCCATGTCTGGATCGAAGATACCGGCCACAGCAAAGCCCGCCTGCCTGTAGGCCGGCAAATGGGCGTCTGACACGATCGAGCCCGCGCCAAAGATCACGATCGGAAGCGATCGCACCGGAGGCTGAACCCGCTGCCGCAGGGTCGAGAGCTCACTCAAGATGGAAGATCTCCGTCATGCCGGCCCACCATTCCCCTTCCGCCCGAGTATCGAGTGGTCTTTGTAGCGGCATGTTGATCGCCCACCAGCGCTGCGTTTCCGGATCCGCCGCCATGCGGGCCATGTCGGCCGCATAGTCGTCGCCTGTGTATTCATAGTAGGAGAACATCAGGTTCTCGGGTTCCTTCAGAAAGATCGTATAGTTGCGGATGTTGCACTCTTTGATCTTGGCCAGAACCCCAGGCCAGACTTCGGCGTGCAGGCGCTTGTACTCGGCCTTGCCCTCTTCGCTCAGCCCGATGACCGATCCATAACGCGTCATGTCCGTCCCTCCCTGACCGTCGCATGCGAACCCTGCGCCCGCCGAGCCAGGAGCTGTGCCTCGTCCCAGTCGATGCCGATGCCGGGGGCTTTCGGCGCCAGTGCAAAGCCACCGTCCCGTCCCATGGGGGCCGCGATATCGTCCAGCTGCGGTATGTACTCGAGCCAGGGCGCATTAGGAACCGCGCAGACAAGGCTGACATGCAGTTCCATCAGGAAATGGGGACAGATCATCAGATTATGCGCCTCGGCCAGATGTGCGACCTTCAGCCAGGGGGTGATCCCGCCCACCCGCGCCACATCAGCCTGCACGATGCCGCAGGCGTCCTGCGCGATGTAGTCGGCAAATTGGCCCGGCGAGTAAAGGCTTTCGCCCACCGCAATCGGTACGCGCGACAAGCGGTTCAGCCGCCCATGGCCAGCAATGTCATCGGCAGGAAGGGGCTCTTCGAACCAGGCAATGTTCAACGCCTCAAGCATCGGCAGCCGACGCGCGGCCTCGGGCTGGGTCATCGACTGGTTGGCATCCGTCATCACCTCATAGTCGGTGCCAAGCGCCGCGCGCACCGCCGAAAGCCGCGCGTCGTCCCCCCCGACGGTGGGTTTGCCTATCTTGATTTTCGACCCCCGAAAGCCTGCCTCGCGCATCGCCAGAGCATCTTCGACCAAGGCCTCTGGTGGCAGATGCAGCCAGCCGCCCTCGGTCGAATACATCGGCACACGCTCCTTCGCGCCGCCGGCCAGCTGGTGCAGGGGCAATCCGGCACGGCGGCCGCGCAGGTCCCACAAGGCAATGTCTATGGCCGCCAGAGCCAAGGACATGATCGGCCCCACAGCGGTTGCATGGCTGGTGAACAGTAGATCGCGCCAGATCGCCTCGACGGCTTCGGCCTCTCGGCCCATCAGTGCGGGTAGGAAGGTATGGCGCAACAGCGCCAGGACCGACGGCCCGCCATCTCCGATCGTGTAGGAGTAGCCTGTACCCCTTGCCCCATCAGCATCGGTCAGCCGGACAAAGATCGTTTCCTGGCTCTTGAAGCTCTGGATCGCGTCAGTGCGGCGAACCTTCGGAACCAGGTCGACAAGAAAGGTCTCGGCTTGAACAATACGAGCCATGTCACACCCTCAGGCTGTCGCCGCTCACGGCATCGAACAGGTGGCAACGATCCAGCGCGATGCCGAAGCGCAGTCGCTCGCCTGGCGCGACCGGTCGTGGGTTCAGCATCTTGGCCTGCAACTCAGTGCCGGCCAGTTCGGTGAAGAGCAGCGTCTCGGTACCGAGCGGCTCGGTCAATGTCACAGCCAGATCGACCCAGGCCATATGGGCCGTCGGCGGCAGCGCATGACCCTCGGGCATGATGTTGTCGGCCCGCAGGCCCAGATGCACCTCGGTCCCCTCGGTGACGCGATGGCCTGGGGGTACGGGCAGCTTTGTGCCATCGCGCAGCGTCACGGTCTTGCCGCGTACCGTGGCAGGCAGCAGGTTCATCGGCGGGGAACCGATGAACGTCGCGACAAAGCTGTTCACGGGCCGCTCGAATACGTCGAGCGGGGTGCCGACCTGCACGATATGTCCATCGCGCATGATCACGATGCGGTCGGCCAGGGTCATCGCCTCGACCTGGTCATGCGTCACATAGATCACGGTCGAGCCCACTTTCTGGTGCAACTTCTTGATCTCGACCCGCATCTGGGTGCGCAACTTGGCATCAAGGTTCGACAGCGGCTCGTCGAACAGAAAGACCGCTGGGTGGCGCACAATCGCGCGCCCCATGGCGACCCGCTGGCGTTGCCCTCCCGAAAGCGCCGCCGGACGACGGTCCAGCAGCGGTGTCAAGGACAGGATCTCGGCCGCTTCGGTCACGGCACGGTCAATCTCGGACTGGGACCGCTTGGCGATCTTGAGCGAAAAGCCCAGATTCTCGCGCACGGTCATGTGAGGGTAGAGCGCGTAGTTCTGGAACACCATCGAGACGTTACGGTCTCGCGGCGGCAGGTCATTGACCACGCGATCGCCGATGCGGACCTCACCGCCAGAGATCTCTTCCAGCCCCGCCACCATGCGCAAGGTGGTGGACTTACCGCAGCCCGATGGGCCGACCAGCACGACGAATTCGCCATCGGCAATGTCGAGGTTGATCGCATGGACGACATCCAGCGCCCCATAGCGCTTGACGACATTGCGAAGGTGAACCTGGGCCATGTCTTATCCCTTGACGCCGCCGAAGGTGAGGCCGGCAATGAGGTGTTTCTGCACAAGGAATGTCAGCACCAGCGCGGGCAAGATCATGAGGACCGCCAGCGCGCACATGCCGCCCCAGTTCAGGGTGAATTGCGAGGTGAAGTCGAGCAGCCCCACCGGCATCGTCTTGGAGTTGACCGAGCGCGTAAGTTGAGACGCCAGCGCATACTCGTTCCACGAGGTCAGGAACGCAAAGATGCCCGCGCTTGCTATCCCGGCTCGGGCCACCGGAAACTCTACCTGCCAGAACGCCTGCCACCGCGTGCAGCCGTCGATTTCAGCCGCCTCGGCAAGCTCTCGCGGAACCTGGCGGAAGAAGCCGTCGATGAGCCAGATCGTGAAGGGCACGTTCATCGCCACATAGACAAGGATCAGACCGAAATGCGTGTCGATAATGCCCGTGCGGCCAAAAATGATGAAAAGCGGTAACGACAGCGCCACCCCCGGCACTGCACGCGTGGCCATCAGGCCGACGAAATAGGTGGCCTTGCCGCGGAAGCGGTAACGCGCAAAGGCGTAGCCCCCTGCCATGCCCACCAACAGCGCGATGACGGTCGAGGTCAGCGAGACGATGAGCGAGTTGCGGAAATAGGTCAGCACAGGCACTCCGCCTTCGCCGATACCGCCGAACATGGCCCGGTAATGATCGAGATTGAGTTCGGTCGGAATCCAGACCGGCGGCTTGGCCATGATCTCGACCGTAGGACGGAATGAGTTCAGCACGACCCAGAGACCCGGCAGGCAGATGAAGGCCATCGCGATGAACAGCCCGACTGCGTGGGCCACGTTCAGCAGGCGTCGGTTCAGACGGTGGGTGGCGGCGCTGGCCATGGCTCAGTCCCCCATCCCGAGACCGGCCCGGGCTGCCGTCAGCTTGCGGAAGAAGTAGATGGTGAAGCCGATCGCCAGAATGATCGAAATGTAGCCCATTGCGTTGGCATAGCCCATCCGGGCATCCACATAGGCCGTGCGGCCGATCAGCGTCCACAACAGCTCTGTCCGACGCGCCGGGCCGCCGTTCGTCATGATCTGCACGATGTCATAGGCCCGCGCTACATCAAGCGACCGGATCGCCATGGCGATGTAGATGAAGGGCATCAGGAACGGCAGCGTCACATAACGAAAGCTCTGCAACGGGGTGCACCCGTCGACCTTTGCGGCCTCTAGCGGGTCCTGCGGCAGCGCGAAGAGTCCGGCCAGGATCAGGATCGCAAAGACCGAGGTCGACGTCCAGACTTCAGCCAAGATGATCGCGAAAAGCGCTAGATTGCCGTCCACCAGCCAGGGGATCGCCTGGTCCGTCAGCCCAAGCGACTGCAGGGCATTGTTCACAAGGCCCACGTTGTCGTTGAAGATGAACTTGAACTGGAACCCCACCAGAATGGGCGAGAACATCATCGGAAACATCATCGCCGTACGCAGGGCCCGCTGCCCGCGCGTGACCTTGGACACCATGAGCGCAAGCCCAAGACCCAACAACATCTCGACATTCAGGGCGATGGTCAGGAACAGAACCGTCCGGCCGAAGGCTTTCCAGAAGTTCGGATCCGCCATGGCCTTCTGGTAGTTGAACAGTCCGACCCATTTGAACAATGTTTCGGGGCGGGTCAGTTGATATGCTGTGAAACTCGAATAGAGCGACAGGATCAGCGGCACGAGCGCCACCGCGCCTACGATTGCAATCGCAGGCAACAATAGAACCAACCAGGGGGGAAGCAGCGCACGCGACATGGATGATCCGGTCTGGATAGAACGCTTGGCAGGGCCGGGGTGGAAAGGGACGGCGCCTGTGCGGCGCCGCCCCGGATCAGAAGAGCAGCATCAGTAGACGCCGTTCTCGCGCATCAGACCATCGACGGCGCCCGATGCGTCCGACAGCGCCTGATCAACGGACTTGTCGCCCAGAATAGCCGCCTGAAGCTCGGGATAGATGAGGTTGGTCGCCTCGATCCAGTAGGGGGTCGGCGGTACGGCAAAGGCCGTCTTTGCCGTTTCCTGGAACGCTGCCAGCACCTCGGAACGGTAGGGGTCCGCCTTGGCCTGTTCGGTCACATATTCCCATACTGCCGTGCGTGTAGGCAGGGACCCGGCAGAGCTTTCCAGCTTCTGACTGTCCTCGTTCGTCAGGAATTCGACAAGCGATGCAGCGGCTTCCTTGTTCGGGCAGTTCTCGGTGACCGAGAAGCCATGGAAGCCCGACCAGCCCGTCCGCACCCCCGCAGCGCCCTTCGGGGCAGGAGCCACGCCCACGTTCCCGGCTGCCTTGGAGGCGGATGGATCGTTGAAGAAGCCCGACCAGCCCGGCCAGTCAAGGTTCAGTGCGATGGTGCCAGAGGCGAAGCCGTTGCCAAGATCGTCCCAGAGGTAGTTGGTCGTTCCCGGCGGCACGGCGCCCACCTTGTAGAGATCGACAAACCACTGCAACGCCTGCTTGCCCTCGGGAGAGTTGAAGGCAGGCGAGAAATCATCGTTGAACAGCTTGCCGCCATTTGCCACGACCATCTCGTAGTAGCGCCCGACGATCGCTTCGTCCTTGCCCGCGAATTGTGTCCCATAGAAGTTTGGCGGTGCGGCAAAGAACTCGGCCTGATCCTTCATCTGATCCCAGGTTTCGGGAACCGCCAGATCATAGCCATACTTGGCCTTGAAGGCTTCGGCCTTTGCCGGGTCGGTGTAGAGTGACTTCTGGTAATAGAGTGCCGAGACGTCAAACTGGGCACGGGGCAGCATGACGAGGCGACCGTCAAGCGTTGCCGCCGCGATATTGGCCGGCACATATTGCGCGATGGAGTCGGTCGGAACCAGTGGGGTCAGGTCGGTGTAGAGCATCGGGTACTGAGAGGCGAACGAGGAATGGTTCGAGCCCACGCACCAGCCCACCGTACCTGCCGCGATGTCAGCCTTGAACTCCTTGTCCAGCTCGAAGTGGTTCTTCTGGCTGATGATGTTCACTTTGGCGCCCGTCTGAGCTTCCCATTCAGGGATGCGCGCATACAGCGCCTCGTACTGCTGTCCGCCGATCAATTTGGCATCGATTGTGACGCCGGCGAATTCACCATCGGCCAGGGCGGCCGTGGCCAATCCTAGACCGGCCGAAAGCGCCAGCAGACTGCTGGCCGCGATTGCCTTCATGTCATGTCCTCCCTCTGCGGTTTCGACGCCCGGCTGACCATCGAAGGATGATTAACGCGATTTCATATCCGGAACGACATTTCATAGCTAAATGCATCCTGGGCCTCTGAGTCAAGTGTCGGTATGGCGGTACCGGCAAGGCGGGCCTTCGGTCGGCCCTTTGGAACTGGATCGCGACCGGCCCAACGACGACTGTTCCACAGGTCAGAACGCGGCGAAGCTTCCCGGGCAGTTTCTGCGCCCGGGGCGCATGATCACGGGCATCGACGCACCGGAGGGCCCAACGGACCGAACGATGCCGCCGGCACCTTCTCGGGCCTTGATTCAGAGTTTCCCCCTTGGGTTTCGGAGGTCTTGGTGTAGCGTTCCGGGCATGACAAACCCAAAGAGAACTGTGCTTCTGCTTGGAGCCAGCGGCACGATCGGGCACGCTACCGCCGAGGCATTGATCGCCACCGGGCACGAGGTGATCGCCCCGCTTCGTCCGGGGTCTCATACAAGCGCCGATGCAATCGCCGTGCCGTGCAAGATGTCGAATGCCGAACTCGCCTCGATCATGGCCGACCATGCCTGTGACACAGTGATCTCCTGCGTCGCGTCCCGCAGTGGCGCCCCGGTCGAAGCTCGTGCCATAGACTACGGACTGAACAGCGCGGCCTTGCGTGCTGCCGTCGATGCTGGCGTCTCGCAGTTTGTTCTCTTGTCAGCGATATGTGTCCAGAAACCGCGGCTTACTTTCCAGCACGCGAAACTCGCCTTCGAGGCAGAACTCCAAGCCTCACCTCTTTCTTGGACCATCGTTCGCCCCACAGCCTATTTCAAATCGCTCTCTGGCCAGGCGAACCGGATTCGTGAGGGCAAACCATTCCTGCTCTTTGGGAATGGTGAGTTGACGGCCTGCAAGCCCATCAGCAACTCCGATCTGGCCTGCTTCCTGGTGAATTGCCTTACGGACCCCGGGGCAAGGAACCGTATCTTGCCGATTGGCGGGCCTGGTCCAGCCATTACACCCCGAATGCAGGGGAACATGCTGTTTGAGGCTATGGGCAGACCGCCTCACTTCAGGCATGTGCCTTTGCCCATGATGACCGTCATCATCGCAGGCCTTTCGATCCTCGGTACCGTTTCGCAGCGCCTGCGGGACAAGGCGGAACTTGCGCGCATCGGGCGCTACTACGCGACGGAGTCCATGCTCGTCTGGAACGCCACGACGAACCGATACGATCCCGATGCTACCCCAAGTTTCGGGAACGACACACTCGCTGACCATTACAGACGGCTTGCCTCTCGGGAGGTTGCCGATGACCGCGGCGCTCATGCCGTGTTTTGATGGAAGTCAAAACCGATTTCCGAGTGTTCGTTTGTAAAATTGCCGCCAAGGGCCTGCAACCAGCTCCTGGTGATCGACTGATCCGATGCCTTCGCAGCGTGGTTATCTTGAACTTCCGGGCCGAAGGTTCGCCACGCCAAGACACGCGGCAACCAAACGGACGCCTTGGTCAGGAATGGTCAATACGTTTTGTGAACAGAATCCATTCGGTTGCGCCAACGGCCCAGTCACCCTTGATCACCGGTCGACGCGCAACCTGCCGAAAGCCCTTCGCCGCATAAAGGCGCAGTGCGGCATCATGCGTATCCTCGGCAATCAGGCTGATGGTGTCATGACCAGCAGAACCTGCGATCCATTCCGCATGAGCCAATAGCGCACTGGCCAATCCCTTGCCCCGGAAGGCCTCATAGGTGGCCAGGACGTTGAGATACCAAGACCCCGGCGCCATTGCCTCCAGCTCCAGCAGCGGCACGAAAATCTCGGGCGTGTCTGGCGCGATCGGACCGGGCGTCACTTCGGCGGGATAGCCCAGCAGCCCTGCACCGACGGCCCCATCGACCTCAGCCATCCACGCGTTGTTGTAGGAGAAGTTTCCGGTGTCGCGTGCCGCGCGCTCCTGTCCGTATCCGAGGGCGTCGCCGTTCGGACCGACCGATTTCCGCCAGAAATGCAATGGCAGATCATCTGCCGCCATGTTGATAAAGCGAACAAGATGCGACGCATCCGACGCGGTTGCTTTGCGGATTATGTTGCTCATTCCCGGTTCCTGCCAACGATCGGTCTGAAGCTCCTTCTTGCCCGTCTTCCGATCCTTGGCCAGCCCCTTTGCATTTGGGCTGGCGTCAGATCGTCTGGCTTGTGCACTGAGCCAAGGCAGCTTACCACCCAATGGCCAAGAGGTGCATCAAGAGGCGAGACATGAGCGACACCCTTTTCCGCTTCCCCGAGCCAGGTTCCGAACCCATCGTGACGGATCTGGAGGGCTGGACAAAGATCGAAGGCAACCCGACCATGCGCTATTGGGTGCAGCACAGCTCGCACGACGGCAGCATGATAGCCGGAACCTGGGAGGCCACGCCGGGCACGTGGCATGCGGTCTATCAGTTCTATGAGTTCGTCCACGTGATCAAGGGCCGTCTCACAATCACCCCCGATGGCGGTCCACCGGTTACACTCGGGCCCGGCGACGCATTTGTGGTCGAGCCGACCTTCAGGGGCACCTGGACCATCATCGAACCTGTGCAAAAGCACTTCTGCATCAAATTGAAGTAGCCCAGCTTGAGCAGCCGCCGCGAACAATCGCGTTGGCTCAAGTATGTGACAGCCAGAGCTGTGAGGAACCAGCCGCAGGAGCGCGCAATACAGGTCTGCTGAAAAAGGAAGCAAGCGGTGACCTTGTACGGCGCCCGGAACACCGCCTGAACGTCTGCCTAATCCCTAGCAGCCCGAGAACCCGCTCCCGACAGGGAAGGCGTTGCGTCGTTTCGGATGGATCACCGCATCAAGCCGCAGGATCTGGCGCCTGATCCGGCTTCCTCGCCGCCGGCAGACCTACTGACTGTCGGCGACGGTATTCTCTGCCCCCTCGGCGCCGATGAACACCGCCAGCAGGCGCACGTCTTCAGATCCCGTGTTGCGCCCATTGTGCTCTGTACGGAAGGCCTCAATCAGGGACTCACCCTTTCGGTAGACCTTCTTGCCATCCGGGCCGTAGTCCACGGTCAACTCGCCCTCAAGCATCCAGGCGAAAAGCGGAACGTCATGTTTGTGCCAGCCGGTTTCCTGACCGGGCACCATGGTCACAATGGCGGCGGTGACATTCGGAGTGCCAGTCGGGTAGACGAAGGGCTGCCCGATCACTGTCGACGAAGTGCTCAGGATGACGTCGAGTGGGGGGTAACTCGTTCGGCCAAGAGCGTATCCCCCGCCAAGCCCGAGCGCGCCTGCCAATGCGATCGGCACCCAAAGTCGGTTCATCGTCCTTCTTGCCATTCCCGTCTCCAAGGTCAGTTCTTGGTTGGTACAGAGGTCTGCCAAGCCCGCCAGTCGGAGTCATCGACCGCGCCAGGCACGCAGGATATAGGCCGCCGTCATCAGGTCGAGGTGCGCACCGCCGCCATTCTTGGCAATTGTAATCTCGTCAGGACTGCGCCGGACGAAGCTACCCTTCGGGATGTCGTAGAAATCCGCCACGACATCACCTTCCGAAATGACGCCGCGCGCAATTGGGTCCATCAATTCGCCGATGTGATGGATGGTAGTTGCCCGTGAGTCCACGAAGAGCCTACTGCGCTGCAGGGCCTCGTCGTCGGCTTCTCTCATGTCAGGCCGATAGGCCCCGATCAGATCGACATGGGTTCCGGGGCGCAGCCATTCACCCAGAAGCACCGGGTCATGGCTCATCGTGGCGGTACAGATCACGTCAGCCTCCGCCACTGCCCGGGGCAGATCCGAGACAGCTACCGCCTCCATCGCATCGGCGGCGCGCTTAGCTCCGTCGGAACTGCGGTTCCAGAAAGCTATGTGCGCCTTGGGAAAGGCGCTGCGATAGGCCTCGGCCATTGACCGCGCGACGGTGCCTGCGCCAATGATCAGGAAACTGCGGCTATCCTGCCGCGCCAGTTTTCGGGCGGCAAGCAGGCTGTCACCAGCGGTTTTCCACTTGGTGACAAGGTGAAAATCTACCAGTGCGCCAAGCTCGCCCGTCTCGTCGTCATAAATCGTAACAGCGCCGTTCACGCTTGGCTTTCCAAGATCCGTATTGCCCGGAAAGATCGTGGCCGTCTTTACGAGTTGACCCAGCCCGTCGATCCAGGCCGCCCGGTTCAGAAGCGTGTCTTTGCCCCGGTAGAGCAAAGTGTCACCTATTTCTGCGCGTGGCAGATGATGGCCCTCAATCAGCGCCTGCAAGAGGCCATCCCAACTGAGCAGCGCTTCTGCCTCGGGACCGATGATATCGATGCTCATAGACCTGCCTCCCTGACATCAAGCAGGCCGGCGGCAACCAGCCTTTCGGCCCAGGCACGCGGACCGGAAAAGTGATGGACCTGCCAGCCGCGTGCCGCGGCGGCTGCTATGTTGTCGGACCGGTCGTCTGCAAAGAGCAGGGCTTCCGGCGCAAGCCCGCAATCCGCCTCAACCATCGCATAGATCCGCGGGTCGGGCTTGATCACTCCCATATGACCCGAGACATAGGGGCGATCGAACTCGTTGAGAAAATCGTACTGGGTCTGGGCGAAGGCAAAGCTATGGATGCCAAAGTTCGTCAACGCGAAGACTGGGATCCCCCTAGCGCGCAAGGCGCGCATCAGAGCGACGGAATGGTCGATCCGCGGTGCGGCAATGTCGATCCACCGATCGTGCCACCAGCGGATCTGTTCTGCCCAAGCAGGATAGGCGTCAGCTGTTGCATAGACGGTTTCCTTGAATAGACCTCCGGCATCGATCCTGTCGTTCATGCCATGCAGGTCGACTTCGGCGAACATGCGTTCCCGGGCATCCTGACCGATCCGCCGATCATAGTAGCGCTCGGGGTTCCATTCGATCAGGACATTGCCGATGTCGAACACCACGGCTTCAGGTCTGGTCATGCCTCGCGTTTCCTTGCCAGCGTTTCGCGCCAAAGCATGTAAAGCCCGCCGCCGCAGATCAATGCAATACCGGCCCAGGCCGTTCTGTCGGGCCAGGTGCCGAAGACCGTAACTCCCCAGATGATCGCCATCGGCATCGAGACATATTCGAACGGGGCAACCAGGCCCGCTTCGCAAAGCCTGTAGGCTTGGGCGATGAAATAGCCACCCAAGGCGCTGGCGGTTCCGGAGGCCAGGAAGATCGGCCAGTCTGATGCGTTGGGCCAGGTCCAGCCGCGGAACAGGAAGGCAAGCGAGGGGTCGGACTGGTCCGCAAAACGACCGTCGCCAACAGCAAGACCCATCAAGAGACAGACCACAATGAAGGTGGCCTGCACATAGACGGCCATGGTGACCGCACGCTCGGTTGCGCCCATGCGACGGGTCTGCATGTGCATCAGGGCATAGAACAGCGCCGAAGCAAGCGGCAGGACGGCTGCCCAGTGAAAGCTGGCCGAACCCGGCCTGACCATAATGACGACACCTAGAAGTCCGATGCCTACGGCGATCCATCTCCGTGGCCCGACCTTCTCGCCTAGCAGCGGCACCGACAGGGCCGTGATGAGCAGAGGGGACACGAAGAAAAGGGCCACCGCATCCGCGATCGGCAGGGCAGCCAAGCCAAGGAAGTAGAACAAATTTGACGCCACAACAAAAAGCGCGCGCAACAGGTGCGTGCCCAACCGCTCCGTTCGAAGCGCAGCCAACCCGCCTTGGAACGGCAGGATCACGCAGAGCATGATCAAGAGCCCGACCGAAGAGCGGATCAGCACCACTTCATGCAGCGCGTAGCTGCCCGACAGGAACTTGATCGCCACATCGTTGACCGAGAACACCATCGATCCGCCAATGGCGGAGAGCATGCCGATCAGGGCAATGCGCGGCGCGGGTGCAAGCTCTGCTGTCACCTGACCAACCTACCGCCTGCGAAAAGGCCCGTCTGTTCCGCCCGCGACAGGGTTCAGCCTGCCCGCGCCGCGCGGATCACTCTGTCAAGAGCGTCAAGAAACCTCGACCGGTCCGCCTTGGAAAATGGGCGGCCGCTTCCGGCGCGGAACGGGTCCGCAGCGCGCAGATCGGCCATCAGGTCCCGCGTGGCAAGCGTGTTGCCGATATTGGCATGTGTCAGAGCCTCGCCATTGTGGCGCAGTACGCGGGCGCCGGCCTCGACACATTTCGCGGCAAGGGGAATGTCTCCCGTAACCACAACGTCACGGGGGCCTGCGGCTGCGGCAATCCACTTGTCAGCCTCGTCGGGACCATCCGGTACATAGACGCTTTCGACCAGCGGATTGGCAGAGGGGCGGATGCCTCCGTTCGAAACAAGGATCATGCGGATGCCATGACGCGTCGCCACGCGTTCGGCTTCAGCCTTCACCGGGCAGGCATCTGCATCGATGAACAGGCGTGTCTCAGTCATAGATCGCGCGAGCGTGGAAGGCGAGGTGTTCCTCGATGAAGCTTGTCACGAAGAAGTAGCTGTGGTCGTATCCCTTCTGAATACGGAACGCACCCTCTTGCCTGCGGGCGGCCATGGCCTCCGCCAGGGCCTCCGGTTTCAGCAAGTCCAGAAACTGATCCGATCCGCCCTGATCGATCAGGATCGGACCATCGAAGCCACGTTTGCGCATCAGAAGCGTCGCGTCATGGGCGGTCCAGCGGGTTTCATCCTTGCCCAGGTAGGCCGTGAATTGCTTTCTGCCCCAGTCGCTTGCGGTGGGGTTGGCGATGGGCGCGAAGGCCGAAACGGACTGGAAGCGGCCAGGAAAGCTCATGGCAATGGTGAGCGCGCCATGGCCGCCCATGGAATGGCCGGTGATGGCCTGGCGTTCCTCGGCAACGGGGAAGGCATTGAACAACAGGCGCGGCAATTCGTCTGTCACATAATCCCACATCCGGAAATGCGGTGCCCAGGGGGCCTCAGTCGCATTCACATAGAAGCCAGCGCCCTGCCCCAGGTCATAGGCCGAGTCATTTGCGACATGGTCACCGCGTGGGCTTGTGTCAGGGAACACGATCGCGAGGCCGGCCTCGGCCGCCCACTTCTGCGCCCCGGCCTTCACCATGGCATTCTCATGCGTGCAGGTCAGTCCGGACAGATACCAAAGAACAGGAACCGGCTCGCGCTCGGCCTCCTCGGGAAGGAAAAGGCCAAAGGTCATGTCGCAGCCGCAGACATCGGAAAGGTGGCTGTAGACGCCCTGCACCCCACCGAAACAGCGGCTTTCCGAAATGGTTTTCATCGTATCTTCTCCTTCATCATGGGGCGTTAACCATGGGCGTAACCCAGGCAATCACCGCCGAAACAGTAATGATGCTCACAGCCGTCGACAGCAGGATCGAGGTTGAAACCCGTTGTGGCGCCACCCCGAAATGTTGGGCGAGAATATAGACATTCCCCGCCACTGGAAGGGCAGCCGCGGCAATCATCACGCCTGCTTCCTGCGCCGGCACGCTGAAGACGAGCAGTGCACAGATCGCAACGGCAACAGGGTGCAGGACAAGCTTGCAACAAGACAGCCAGACGGCGACGGCAAGACGTTCAGTCGATTTGGTGGCAAGCGACGCACCGATGGCAAACAGGGCGCCCGGCGTTGCCGCAGCGCCAAGGATCGTCAGGAACTCGTTGACCGGAGCAGGCACAAGGTAGCCCGAGTACGACCACACCAGTCCAAGGGTCATCGACACGATCATGGGGTTGGCCAGAAGGCCGACCGCCAGTGCCCGCACCGTCGCGAAGGACACCCGACCGCTTCGGATCCCGGCCATGATCAGCGAGATCAGCGACGAGAAGACGATGAGGTCAATGGAAAGCACCATCAGGACCGGCCCCGCCGCCCCAGTTCCAAGCAGCACCACGAGCATTGGCACGCCCAGAAAGCCCGTGTTCCCGACGACGGAGCATTGTGCCTCGACGGCGGCCTCGTCGACCGACGCCTTGCGGGCCAGGGCCACTCCGAATGCCAGCAGATAGACGATGAGCGACCCCGCCAGATAGGCAAGTACGAACTGGTTCGAATAGATTTCCGCCAGTGACAGGTTGGCGGCAAAGCCGAACAGCATGGCCGACAGGGCAAAGTAGAAGACGAACTTCGTAAGGTAGGACGTTGCCTCGGGCGAAAAGAAACGTACCCGACCAGCCCAGTAGCCCAGGCCGATGATTGCAAAGAAGGGCAGGGTCTTCAGAAGGATCGGCAGCATGCGCGGCTTTCAGGCGTCGTGCCGGAACGGTTTCATGCCGGCGCGACGGATGCAAGGCAGCCTCAGCCGTGCGTCGCGCTAGCCGCCGCCAATCAGCACGCCCGCCGCAAAAACCAGCGCGCCGCCCAGCACCACCTGGAAGGCCGCACGCAGGAAGGGTGTCTCCATATAGCGGTTCTGAATCCAGGCGATGGCCCAAAGCTCGACAAAAACGATGGCTACCGCAATGGCCGTTGCCGTCCAGAAATCCGGAATGAGATAGGGAAGCGCGTGGCCCAGGCCCCCGATCGCGGTCATCACGCCCGATGCGAGCCCGCGCTTTAGGGGCGAGCCCCGTCCAGACAGGACGCCATCGTCATGGGCCGCCTCGGTGAAGCCCATTGATATCCCCGCCCCTACCGCGGCGGCGCTGCCCACAAGGAAGGTGGTCCAGCTGTCCTGTGTGGCAAAGGCAGTGGCAAAGATGGGGGCAAGGGTCGAAACCGAGCCATCCATCAGTCCGGCAAGTCCGGGCTGTACCCAAGTCAGGATGAACTGGCGCCGGGCCGATGCATCCTCTGCGCTGCGACTGTCGCTGTCGAGGTGTTCAGCCTCAAGGGCATCTGCTCTTCGTTCATGGCCCGCTTCGGCGGCCGCGAGATCCCCCAACAGGCGACGGGTGGCCGCGTCCGGGGCGACGGCCGCTGCCGTCGTGTAGAACTGCTGGGCCTGACGCTCCATCTCATGCGCCTCGGCTCGAATCTGGTCCAGCGACAGGTTTTCCGAGAGCCAGACAGGTTTGCGCGCGTAGTAACCCGCGACATGCTCGCGCCGGATCAGCGGGATTACATCGCCGAAACGTTGGCGATGAAGTTCGATCAGCCTTTGGCGGTGCGTATCCTCTTCGGCGGCCATTCCATCGAAGACGGCGGCCGACGCGGGATAGTCGGCTGACAGTTTGGCGCCAAAACTGCGGTAGATGCGGGCGTCATCTTCTTCCGAGGATATCGCAAGGGCCAGAATCTCCTGCTCGGAAAGGTCCGAGAAGCGGCGGCGTTGGGCAAAGGCAGACAGCATGGGGCACCTATCTAGAACAATTCTAAGTTATCAACGCGTCACGCTGCGGCAAGTCAGGAAACCGAATCCTTGAAAAAGTGAACTCGACCGTTCACATTGGGAATTGACAATTCAAGACGTTTGGACATGCGCCTCTCTGCCATACTTGCCTTGGGCCTGAGCCTGCAACTTGCGCCAGCCCCGACCCCGACTCCGAGTGGCCCAGGGACGCAAGTCGTTGTGCCAGCCGACCCCGCCTCAGCACCACGACCGGGCGCTTGCCCGGTGGTGCCCAGCCAAGGTTTGACATGTATCCTGACATTCTGACGGCGACCAAGTCTTCGGAAGACAGTCCCAAGACGGTCGCTGAGCAACAGTTGCCTTCCGACCCGGACATTTCAGCCGCGGGTGTAGGGTCCTGCGAGCAAGCGATCAAGCGCGGTCGAAAGTATGAGCAGGTCTTGTACGGTGCATGGCAAGTCTTCCGTCGCGACGGGTTTGAAGGGGCGAGTGTGGACGACATCGCGCGCGAAGCGGGCGTGTCCAAGGCGACGCTTTACAGCTATTTTCCCGACAAGCGCCTGCTGTTCCTCGAAGTCGCAAAAGGGGAATGTTGCCGCCAGGCGCAGGAAACGGTCGCGCTGATGACATCCGAGCTTGCACCACGCGAGGCCTTGACCCGCGCGGCGAGCCGGATGGTGGATTTCTTTCTGTCTGACTTCGGACAGAGGGTTTTCCGCATCTGCGTGGCGGAAAGTGACCGGTTCCCGGAGATCGGCCGAGAATTCTACGAGAATGGTCCGGCCATGGCCCGTGCCCGCATCGTGGCCTATTTTCATGAGGCCGAGGCCAGGGGCGAACTGACGATCGCCGACAAGGAGCTGGCTGCCGACCAGTTTGCCGAGCTTTGCAAGGCAGACCTCTTCCCCCGCCTGATTTTCGGCATTGGTGCGAAGATCAAGCCGGAGGATCGTCAGCGGGTGATCAACGGAGCGGTGGACATGTTCCTGGCCCGTTACGGTGCGACCGCGTGACAATGGCCGTCCGGGACTGCCTTACCGCAGGCGCGAAAGAAGCCTGAGGTTGGCGTAGCCGTCTGGCACCATGGCCAGCGATGCCTGGAAGGCTTGGACCGCGGCTATCGTCTTTGGTCCGATCCGCCCATCGATCCCGCCCGTATCGAAGCCAGCGGCGGTAAGGCGTTGCTGCAATTCGATCCGCTCCTCGAGGGTCAAGGCCCTGTCTTCTCGTGGCCAATCTGACCTGAAAGGATCGGCGCCACGCAGCCGGTCCGCAAGATGGCCCACCGCAATCACATAGGCGTCCGCGGTGTTGTAGCGCTCGATCACCTGGAAGTTCGGGAAGATCAGGAAAGCGGCCCCCTGTGCACCGGCCGGCAGAAGAACCGAAGCGATCCCATCCCCCGGCAGGTCGTCGCCAGTCGCCGTGCGCACGCCGGCCTGCTGCCAGATGTCTACGGGCTTTTTCACTCGCTCGCTTGTCTGAGTATAGTCGAAGCCCTCGGGCAGGATAACCTCTACGCCCCAGGGCATCCCCTTGGTCCAGCCGAAACCTGCCAGATAGGCGGCGGTCGAGGCGAGCGAATCTGCAGGGTCGTCCGACCAGATATCCTTCTTGCCATCGCCCGAGAAATCCACAGCACGGGCCAAGTAGGACGAAGGCATGAACTGTGTATGCCCCGAGGCCCCGGCCCAGCTGCCCCTGAACCGGTCCGGCGAAACCACGCCGCTTTGCAGGATCTGGAGGGCTGCCAGAAGTTCACCTTCGAAGAAGCCACGGCGCCGGCCGTCATAGGCAAGTGTCGCGAGTGCCCCGATCAACGGCGTGTCGCCGCGGTAGGTGCCATAGGCGCTTTCCAGCCCCCAGATCGCAACGACAACTTCCTTTTCGACGCCATACTCCTCTTCGATCCTGTCCAGTGTCCGGCGATGCTGCGCGAGTGCTTCCCGGCCGCGGATCACCCGGTCCTCGGAAACGGCGGAATCGAGATAGGTCCAGATCGTCTTGGTGAATTCGTTCTGATTGCGGTCCTTCTCGACAATCTTGGGGTCGAACCGGGCCCCCGCAAAGGCCGCATCGAAAGTGGCGGCACTGATGCCTGCGGCAAGCGCCCTGGGTCGGAATGCGGCAACCCAGGCCTCGAATCCTGCTTGTGAAGCTACATCGAGCATGCTGGCCTCGGTTGAAGATGCTGTCGGTTCGGGCTGAGCTGTCTCGGCCAGACTTGGCGTGTGGGATCCCAGACTGGCGAGCAACGCCAACGTCACGCCAAGTCGGCTGAAGGTTCTTGTCTGTCGTTGCATCTGCCTGCCCGGTTTTCCACAGAGTCTAGCGGGAAAGCAGCGGTTCGGCAAAGCGCCAAGCGCCAATTTGCCGTTTCCCGGCGATCACTTTGGTTGAACCGCTTTGACCATGCCAAGAACTGCGCATATGCCGATGTCGGAAATGACGGGCCGCCGAGCGGCCGAAGGACGAGGATAGACATGACCGTAAGATTTGGACTTCTTGGGGCAGGGCGTATCGGCCGTGTCCATGCCAAGGCGATCACGGGCGATGCCGAGGCGCGGCTTGTCGCGGTGGCCGACGCTTTTCCCACCGCAGCTCAGGCCATAGCCGAAAGCTATGGTTGCGAGATCCGGACCATCGATCAGATCGAAACGGCCGATGACATCGATGCTGTTGTGATCTGCACGCCAACCGACACCCACGCCGACCTGATAGAGCGGTTCGCGCGCGCCGGAAAGGCCATTTTCTGCGAGAAGCCGATCGATCTGTCGCTGGCCCGGGTGGAGGACTGCCTGAAGGTGGTGCGCGAGACCCAGGCGACGTTGATGGTCGGCTTCAACCGCCGGTTCGACCCGCATTTCCGCGCCGTCCGTGCCGAGATCGAAAAGGGGACACTCGGCGAAGTGGAAATGGTCGTGATCACCAGCCGCGATCCGGGCGCGCCGCCTGTTGAATACATTGGCCGGTCGGGCGGCATTTTCCGCGACATGACCATCCATGACTTCGACATGGCGCGTTTCTTGCTGGGCGAAGAAATCGCCGAGGTCTCGGCCATGGCATCGGTGCTGGTGGACCCGGCGATCGGCAAGGCGGGGGATTTCGACTCGGCGCAGGTGATGCTGCGCACGGCCAGTGGCAAGATGGCCGTGATCTCGAACTCGCGTCGGGCGACCTATGGCTATGACCAGCGCATCGAAGTGCACGGCTCAAAGGGGCTTGCCTCGGCCGAAAACCAGAGGCCGGTCTCGATCGAGGTGGCAACTGGCGCCGGATATACGCGACCGCCTCTCCATGACTTCTTCATGACGCGCTACACCGAGGCCTACGCCGCCGAGATTGCAGCCTTCATCGCTGCACTGTCGGGCAAGGCCGCCGCGAAGCCATCGGGCGAAGATGGGCTTGCCGCCCTTGCCCTGGCCGAGGCGGCTCTGAAGGCCGTCGCCGAGGGTCGCACAGTCAGGATGAGCGAAGTCCTCGGCTGATCCTAGTTTGTCAGGAGCCAGAACCCGATATCGGTAGAACCGGCGTTGCGCACGGTAATGGTCACCGGCGCATTGGAAGCCGGAACCCAGCCGCAGTAGCTGGCGATCACGGGGCCGGGCCGGATGCAAAGCGTCTGGCCCGCCTCGTCAGCCACGGCCAGATCGATTGCAGCCGTGGTGGCTGTAATCACCGAAACCTCCGCCAGGGCCCCGCTGAGGAATGGAAGCGACCAGACGGCTTCCTGCCCCGGCGCGAGCAGCGCGGTGCTGCGCGTGACCCCGCCGATGGTGCCGCCGGTTCCTTCGTTTTCAGCCTGATCAGCGAGCGTCAGTATGGATTCATCGCCCGCGCCATAGCTGCGGGCCACGGCGATCATGGCATTTGCCGCGAATGGCATGGGCAACGCCGTTTCGGCAGCCGACGCGGCTGGCGAAAGGCTTGGCGGGCGGTCACGATCCAACAGTGCGACCTGTGCCGCAATCCGGGCGGCGGCGACGGCCGCGACACCGTCGCGCCGGTCCCCCGCCGAGGCAAAGAGCTCGTGCGCAAGTGCCAGACGCCCCACCGCCCCGACAGGCAGAACGAGGCTTGGCTCTCGGTTCACGGCCGGCGGCGCTGTCGCCTCCTGGCTGACCAGCGGGGTGGCAATGAGGAGCGTTGAACAAATTGCCGCCATGGCCCGCCGCCGCATCCAGATCCTCCTCGCCGCTGGACGGACTAAACCATCCCTTTTGATCCAAGAGAAGGGCCCGAAGCCGCGACAGGACTTCCCCCCAGCCCTGAATTGCGGTTCTGTCACTGTGCAATCCGCCGACCGGGGAACAGATGCAGACCGCAGAAATTCTTGACAAGCTGATCGCCTTTGACACGGTCAGTTCCGAACCGAACATCTCGCTGATGCTTTGGGTCAAGAACCTGCTGTCCACCGAGGGGATCGACGCCCAGCTGATCTTGGACGCTTCCGGCACCAAGGCCAATCTCTACGCCACCATCGGGCCAAGAGACCGGTCAGGCGTCATGTTGTCAGGACATACGGATGTGGTCCCGGTGACTGGCCAGCACTGGACGAAACCTCCTTTCCAGTTGACGCTGGAGAACGGGCGTTTCTATGGGCGCGGAACGACCGACATGAAGGGCTTTGTTGCCTGCGCCATATCGGCCGCGTTGACCGCTGCGAGACGCCCGCTTCAAACGCCGCTGCATCTGGCACTCAGCTATGATGAAGAGGTGGGTTGCCTCGGTGTTCGCTCGCTCATCGACATGCTGGCCACGGCACCGGTCCGACCGGCCATGTGCATCGTCGGCGAACCGACCGGGATGCAGGTGGCGACCGGCCACAAGGGAAAGATTGCGCTCCGCGCGACCTGTTCGGGGCGAGAGGGCCATTCCGCGTTGGCGCCGCTGGCATTGAACGCTTTGCACCTTGGGGCAGACTTCCTGCAGGCCGTCCGTCGATTGCAGGCCGAGGTTGCCGAGACGGGGCCGCGCGATGGCGACTATGACGTGTCCTACACCACGCTGCATGTCGGCAAGATGCAGGGCGGGGTGCAGGTGAACATCGTGCCGAATGCCTGCGTGCTGGATTTCGAGATAAGGAACCTGGCCGAAGATGATCCCCGCCGTCTGATCGCGCGTCTGCGGGAAGACGCCGAAGCGATCTGCGCGCCCTTGCGCAGGGAGTTTCCCGAGGCGGTCATATCGATCGAGGAGTTGTGGGATTATCCCGGTCTCGGTACGGCCACATCTGCCCCGGTGGTCAACTTCGTGAAGGGGCTTACCGGCGCGAACGGCACGATGAAGGTGGCCTTTGGGACCGAAGGCGGCCTGTTCTCGGCCCGTCTGGGGATACCGACCGTCATCTGCGGGCCCGGCAGCATGGCCCAGGGGCACAAACCTGACGAATGGGTCAGCTTGGATCAGATCGCCCGCTGCGAGGCGATGCTTGCCGCGCTTCTGGTCCGCCTTGAGGCCGGACTGTAATGCCCAGAGGCTTCGAGGGTGCCAAGATATGCCCGTGAGACTGACTGCGCTAACCGAGCTGGCTGAACTCGGGTTCGACGAGATCATTGATGTACGTTCGCCGTCGGAGTTCGCCGAAGACCATCTGCCCGGTGCGATCAACCTGCCCGTCCTCGATGATGCCGAAAGGTCGCGGGTCGGTACGATCTACAAGCAGCAGAGTCCGTTTCTGGCGCGAAAGGTGGGGGCGGCGCTGCTCGCAAGGAACGCAGCGCGTCACCTTGAAGGCCCCCTTGCCGACAAATCAGGTGGCTGGCGACCGTTGGTCTATTGCTGGCGCGGCGGGCAGCGATCCGGAGGCCTTGCCACGATCCTTGGCCATATTGGCTGGAGGGTCGACACGGTCGCAGGTGGGTATCAAAGCTGGCGCCGGCTTGTGGTGCGCACGCTCTATGACTCGCCGGTTCCCGCTGCGGTGATGGTTCTGGATGGCAACACGGGAACAGCAAAGACGGAAGTGCTGCATCTCCTTTGCCAGCGCGGCGTTCAGGTCATCGACCTTGAAGGCCTTGCGAACCATCGAGGGTCGCTGTTCGGGGCAAGACCTGGAGGGCAACCGTCTCAGAAGGCCTTTGAGGGCAGGCTTGCGCTGCAGATAGCCGATCTTGATCCGTCCCGCCCGGTGTTGGTCGAGGCAGAGTCGAGCAAGATCGGCAACTGCCGTATTCCGCCCCAGCTTTGGAAGGCAATGCTCGCAGCACCCCGCATTTGCATCGAGGCTCCAAGGGCCGCAAGGGCGCGCTACCTCGCGCAGGCCTATGCGGATCTGGTAGCGGATCCGGTCGAGTTAGGTCAGTTGATCGACAAGCTCCGCCCATTGCAACCTGGCCGGTTCATCGAACGGTGGCATGCTCTGGCCAATGCAGGGGAGTTTGTCGCGCTGGCAGATGAGTTGATGGAGCATCATTACGATCCACGCTACGCAAAGCAGCGCAGCTTGACCGAGGCAAGACCTCCGGCAGTGGTGCAGGCATCAGACCTTGCAACCGCGGACCTTGCCGAACTGGCCGATCGGCTCTTGCTAGAAGTGACCGGGGGACGCTGATGCCGGGCTTTGGCGAGTGACCCGCTGAACAGGCAGTTCGCGCGAACGAGAGCGGAGGAAAGGGGGATCATGTCGGGTCAGCGCATCAAGCTGCGGCATAACCAGCGTCTGCAACTGAACACTTCGCTGGCGGCAGGGCTTCAGATCCTTCAAATGGATGCGGGCGGGTTGACCCGGTTTCTGGAGGAACAGGCAGAGCGGAACCCGTTTATCGCGCTTGATCCGCCACCGGTGCAGCCGGGCGGCTGGTTGCCCAACTGGAAGGCGGCCTTCCGGGCGACCCTTCAGAACGAAGCCGCAGAGCCGACCGCCGCGGCCCCTAGTCTCATGGCGCACGTGCTGCAACAGATCAGCACAGTTACGCGCTCGGCCCGAGAACGTCGGATCGCCTTGATGATGGCAGAGGCGCTCGAGCCTTCGGGGTGGCTTGGTCGCCCATTGGCCGAGATATCCGCTGCGGCAGGCTGTGCGCTAGGGGATGCCGAGGCTGTCCTTTCAAGATTGCAGTCAATGGAGCCGACGGGTCTTTTCGCCCGATCCTTGGCCGAGTGCCTGCGCCTTCAGGCGGTCGAGGCAGGCAAGCTTGACGCGACAATGTCCTGCTGCCTTGAACACCTCGACCTCCTGGCAGCCGGCGGCATCGCGCGGCTCGCCGCCATGTGCAAGGTTGACGAAGGCGATATCCTCGCACGCCTGCGCATCATCCGTAGTTTCGATCCCAAGCCCGGCGCCAGATTCGACCCCGGTGCCATTGATGTTCGAGAGCCTGATCTGGTCGTCTCGCAGACCGAGGCCGGTTGGGAGATAACCCTCAACCGTTCGGCATTGCCGGGACTGCGCGTGTTGCGGCCTGGTGGCCGCCCGACGGCAGATGAGGAGCGGGCGGCCCTGGCCGAGGCGCTTGGTTTGCGACGTCTGATCGAACGCCGCAACACCACGCTGCTGCGGGTGGCGCGCGAGATACTGGCGCGGCAGTCGGCGATGCTGGAACAGGGGCCGGCAGCATTGGTTCCGCTGACAATGGCAACGGTCGCCGAGGCGCTCGATCTTCACGAAAGTACCGTCAGCCGCGTGGTTTCGGGCGTCAGCGTGGCCAGCCCGAAGGGGACCTGGCCGCTGCGTTCACTGTTCAGTGCTCGCATCGGTGACAGGTCGGCTGCCGCGATCCGGGCCACGATCATGGCAAAGATCGCGGAAGAGAGCCCTGCCGCGCCCCTTGACGACGCGACAATTGCCATCGCCCTGGGGGCCGAGGGGCTTCCTGTCGCCCGCAGAACGGTTGCAAAGTACCGGGAAATGCTGCGCATTCCCACGGCATCGGTGCGGCGACGCCAGCGGCGTCTTTAGTGGCTATTTGTCGGCAAACCCCCGGCCGATCCGCCGCCAGGCCAGTGCCACAAGCAGCCCGCCGGCCAAGGCTGCCAGCAGAAATGGCGTCTGGAGTGCAAGCGGGCGCGGCATGATGCCATCGGCCACCCGGACGACAAGGCCAGACAACAGCAGCCCGAGCGGCATCATCCCCCACGCCAGCAGCCGGTAGAGGCTGTTGACGCGCCCCAACAGCGCATCCGGGATCGTCCTTTGTCGATAGGACACGGAAACCGTGTTCCAGAGGATTCCGGCGAACTCGAAAACAGCAAAGACGACCGCCAGTATCAACGGACCTGGCGCCAGAGCCATGAGGAGAAAGGCCGGCGCGCTGGCGGCGAGCGACCATTGCGCGACCCGGGCTGGGCCTAACCGGCGGACGGCTGGTCCGCCCACACTACCGCCTGCGACGCCACCGATGGCGCCTGCGGCCAGAATCAGGCCATAACCTGTGGCGCCCAAGCCCAGGTTCTCCTGCACGTGCAGGACCAGCGCGATCATGGCCATCTGGAACAGCAGATTCCAGCCGCCTGTCACCCATGCCAGCGTCCGCAAGAGCGGCGCGTCACGCAGGAAGTTCCAGCCTTCGGCCAGTTCGGTCTTCCAGTGTCTCGGGGCCGAGCGGGCCGCACGAAACGTTCCTGTCAGCCCCAGAACGACAAGAAAGGCAATCGCAAGCCCTACGGCATTCAAGGCAAAGGGCAGCGGGGCCGACGTGGCAATAAGGGCCGCGCCGAGGGCAGGGCCGATCAGCGCATTGCCGATCAGCTCGACACTCCAGAGCCGCCCATTGGCGCGCTCAAGGCCGTGGGCCGGCACGATCGCAGGCAACATGGTCTGGGCGGAATTGTCACGAAAGACCTCGGCCCCACCGATCAGGAATGCGGCAACCAGCAGGGCCCAGAACAGCCCGGGGCTGGTCAGGCCCGACTCTGGCGGTGGGGAAAGAGGCAGGCTCAACCAGACCGCGAGCGCCGCCGCTGCGAACACAAAGGCGCGCGCGCCATCCATTGTCAGGATCAGATGGCGGCGGTCGACCCGGTCGGTGATGATGCCAGCGGGAACGGCGAACAGGAACCACGGCAATCTGAGCGCCACCGGCAAACAGGCGATCAGCACCGGGTCGCGGGTGAGCAGACTGGCGACCCATGCCCAGGCAACGGTGGCCACGCCATCTGCCAGGTTTGTCAGGCCGCTTGCAGCAAGGAACCGTGTGAAGCGCTGGTCAGACAGGATTTTCCACCCCGGCATCTGCAAGACAACTGGCAGGCTGTGTGGCACGTATGATGTGGCTCCGCCAGAGCTTGGCGGTGATATGCGCCAGAACCGGTCGGATCCGGTGCTGACCTTGGATGCGGCGCAGGTTAGAGCAGGCGAAAGGCAAAGTCGGCGAGGCGGTCATGGCATTTTTGTTGGGCGTGGATACAGGCGGTACATATACCGATGCGGTCATTGTTGATGATGCAACCAACAGCGTGTTCGGAACCGCCAAGTCTCTCACAACCCGGCAGGACCTCGCGCTTGGCATCGGGCGCGCCGTCGATGCGGCCCTGAGCGAGGCCGGCGTCGCATCCTCGGATGTCGCCATGGTCTCGCTGTCGACGACGCTGGCAACCAATGCCCTCGTCGAAGGCCAGGGCGAGCGGGTGGCGCTGATCTTCATCGGATTTGACGACAGCGACCTTGACCGTGGTGGACTGGTCGAAGCGCTGAAGGGGGATCCGGTGATCCGGCTGAGCGGGGGGCACGGCCATGCGGGCCAGGAATTGGCGCCGCTTGACGTGGCGGGCCTCAATGCGGCGCTCGATGGACTTGCCGATCAGGTGACCGGTTTCGCCGTCGCCGCACGATTTGCAACGCGCAATCCCGCCCATGAGGTTGTGGCGCGTAATCTTATCCGCGAGCGGACCGGACGGCCCGTCACCTGCTCTCATGAGTTGTCCGCGCAGTTGAACGGGCCGAAGCGCGCACTGACAGCGGTGCTGAACGCCCGGCTGATCGGCATGATCGACCGACTGGTCACGGCCTGCGAGCGGCATCTTGCATCAATCGGCATTTCTGCGCCCCTCATGGTGGTGCGGGGCGATGGTGCCCTCATTTCTGCCGCCATGGTGAGAGAGCGTCCGATCGAGACCATCCTTTCGGGCCCGGCTGCCAGCATTGTGGGTGCGCGCTGGCTAACAGGGGAAACGGACGCCCTTGTCAGCGATATCGGCGGCACCACGACGGATATTGCGCTGCTGCGCGAAGGACTGCCCGAGATCGATCCCCAAGGTGCAAGGGTCGGTCCCTTCCGCACGATGGTCGAGGCTGTTGCCATGCGCACGACGGGACTTGGCGGAGACAGCGAAGTGCATCTGGTCACCGAGGGACTCGCCGGCGGCTTGCGCCTCGGCCCACGGCGCCTGCTGCCAGTGTCGCTTCTGGCGGTCGATCACAAGGACATGGTTCATGAAGCGCTCGACCGGTGGCTGTCGAATGATGCTGTCGGCGAAGTTGATGGGCGCTTCGTGTTGCCGATGGGCGGAGGCGCAGGCGGTCTGACCCCACGCGAGGCGACTGTTCTGTCGCGCATTTCCAACCCGATGCCACTGGCGTCGGCGATCACTTCGCGCCTTGATGTGGCGGCGGTTGAGCGGTTGGTGGCGCGAGGGCTGATCATGCTGTCGGGGGTGACGCCGTCAGACGCAAGTCACGTGCTGGGCCGACTCCACGCCTGGGACGAGACCGCCGCCATCAAGGCGCTGCGGCTTCTCGGACGACGTCGCAACGGACGAGGCGAGCGCTTTGCATCGGACGAAAGGGGGCTGGCCCAACAGATCATTGATCAGCTGACGGCGCAGACCGTGGATTGTCTGCTGGAGGCCGCCTTCGGCGAGGATCCGACCTTTGCCGACGTGCCGCCCGAGGTGCTGGCGCGCCATCCGCTGCTGAGGGCTGCCTTGTCGGCGCACCGTGGTGTTGTTGAACTGACCGCCCGCCTTGGCGTGCCGGTCATCGGGCTCGGGGCCTCGGCGCCCTCGTACTACGGGGCGGTCGGTGAGCGGCTGAGAACCCGCATGGTCCTTCCTGCCCATGCCGGGGTCGCAAATGCGATTGGTGCCGTTGTAGGCCAGGTCAGCCAGCGGGCGTCCGGCCTTGTGTCAAGTCCAGGGGAGGGGCGCTTCACGGCGCACTTCGCCGATGGGCCGCGTACTTTCGCCGACCGAGAGGCGGCGCTGGTTGCAATGGAACAGGCCCTCCGGTCCGAGGCCATGGCACGCGCGCAGGAAGCTGGCGCAGAAGAGTTGAATGTGACCCTGCATCGCGAAATCCGCGAGGCCGAGATCGAGGGACGCAAGATGTTCATCGAGGCTACCGTTACGGCCACAGCGTCAGGCCGGCCCAGGGTGGCGCATCCGGGCCCGGTCGAATCCGCTTGACGCCCCCGCCCACCTTGCCTAATCACCCGGCCCAGTGGCTAGGTAGCTCAGCTGGTTAGAGCACGCGACTCATAATCGCGGGGTCGGGGGTTCGAGTCCCCCCCTCGCCACCACTAAACCGACATCCAAAGATGCAGCGCAGTACCACGTGTAAGTTGGTGGTAAGATCGTTCGACAATGTCGGTCTCGTTCCTTCAAGGCGCTGGCCAGAACCTTTGGGCCTGAAGGGGCGCCTGCGGCGGTGTCCGCCCACCAAAGCGGCCCGCAGATACGTTCGCCCACTGGCTCATTCGTGTCATCTGGAACAAAGGGCCGGATTGCTTCGCGCAGGAACCGATCCACCGGAAGCCTTGAACAGACAGACTGCAGCGCTGCCCAGCGGTACGGGCGCGAACCATTATCCGCCTGATTGGCGGATCAGCAACCTGGGCTCGATCTTGACGAGCGCGGCTCTGTCCTTGCCGTGATCCAGGACATCAAGGATGAGTTCTGCCGTGCGGGTCCCGATCTCACGCGGGAAGGGATCGATGGTTGTTAGCGACGGCACCGCAACATCGGCGATCTCGTAATCACCGAAACCGGCGATCCAGATACGGTCGGGAACCGCAATGCCGCGCCGCTGGCATTCCGTCAGGGCGCCGAAGGCCGACAGGTCGGACACGCAGATGACGGCCTGTGTATCGGGCAAGGTTTCGACAAGCCGTCCCATCGCCACGGCCCCTTCTCGCATCGAGATGGGCGGAACACCCGCCGCGATCAGCCGCGACGGATCGAGACGATGTGCCTGCATGGCGGCAATGAAGCCTTCGCGCCGGTCCGAACCGCGGGTGTCCCGGTCGGCATCGCCACCAATGAAGGCAATCCGCGTCAGGCCTCGTGCCACGAAATGATCAACCATCTCGTGTACCGCAGCAGCGTTGGAAAATCCGACGACATGGCCGATCGGCGCTTCCGGCAAGTCCCAGGTTTCAACAACTGGAATACCGGCATTCAACAGCATCCGGCGCGCGCGCGGTGTGTGCTTGCCGCCAGTCACCACGATCGCCTCTGGCCTGCGGCGCAGAAGCTGTTCGATCAGCCGTTCTTCTTCCTCAATGTCGTAATCGGTATAACCAAGCAGAATTTGCAGCCCGCGCGGCTTGAGCCCGTCTGACAGCCCGCGCAAAGTCTCGGCGAAGTTGGCGTTGTTGATGGATGGAACCGTCACGGCGACAAAATCCGTCCGTTGCGAGCGGAGGTTCGAGGCCGTTGCATCGAAGACATAGCCTAACTCTTCGGCTGCCTTCAGGATCGCTTCCCGGGTCGCCTCACTGACAGACCCTTCCTTCTTGAAGGCTCGACTGACCGTCATCGGTGACACCCCCGCAAGGCGGGCAACATCGGCCATGATCGGGACTTTGCGTGAGGTGCTCATGCGTATGGTGGTATATTTGCTGACGCTTGGAATCCAGCCCCGGCTCAGTGGCCGGCGGGGGCAGCACTGTATGCCGTTGTCACATGGTGGTGGACATGCCCCCTGAAAAAGCGACCAAGGACGGACTCCGTCGCGGTGCGCGACTGCGCGCGCACCGGACTGGCCAGGGCGGCATCAACGGCGGCGAGGTCGGGATAGTCGACCGCAAGGATCAGAGGATACTCCGGTGCGCCGTCATCGCGCGCATCGGCAAAGCTGACCCGCACGGCAAGGGCACCCGGGAACTGGCGCCAGAGAGGCAGCAATTCGGCCAAAACGGCAGCGCGGAAGGCATCCATCTGGCCGGGGTGAACCGCGCCATCGAACAGGGCAAAACGGGTGATCATGGGAACATGTCCTTTCGCGGTCCTTTGAAGAATTCCATCAACGCGGCCTGATCCTCGCCACCAAGGCCCGCGGCCGTGAGCATCCGGTGAATTTCGGCGCATAGTGCGGTCAGGGGCATCGCGGTATTGGTCAGGCGCGCAAGATCAGCCGCGCCGTTCAAATCCTTGACCATGTTGTCGATCCGGCCCGTCCGGCGGTAGTCGCGGGCGGCGAAACGGGGCATGTATTCCTGCAGCAGGACGCTGTCGGCGCGGCCGCCCTTCAGCGCCTTGGGAATCATCGCGGCATCGACGCCCGCCGCCTCGGCCAGCGCGGTCGCCTCGGCAACAGCCAGAAATCCCAGCCCACAGAGAACCTGGTTTATCAGCTTCGTGGTCTGGCCCGCACCGGGGCCGCCCATGCGGGTCTGGTTGGAGGCGACCTGCGAAAGGATCGCTTGCGCCTCTGCCACATCCGCTTCGGCACCGCCTTGCATCAGGGTCAACTCGCCGGTCGCGGCCTTGGGGATACCTCCGGACAACGGGCTGTCTACCCAGCGAAGGCCCTTGGCGACCGCATCGGCAGCAAGCAGCCTCGTCGCTTCTGGGTCGATCGAGGACATGTCGATCAGCAGTGTGCCCGGCAGGGCGCCTTCGGCCACACCGGCTTGGCCGAACACCGCCAACCGCACGATCCGTGGCGCGTTCAGCGATAAGATCACGGCTCTTGACCTGCTGGCTGCCTCGGCCGCCGACGGCGCAGCAGTCGCCCCCAAAGCCACCAGCGTAGAGACCTTCTCTGCATCGAGGTCGAACACGACAAGCGGCGTTCCGGTTCGCACTAGCCGGGCACCTATGGCCCCGCCCATCGCGCCCGCCCCGATCAGCGCAATGGCTCCGGTCATTGTGTCACTCCTATCAGGTGGGCCTGAATGAGGTCCAGGATCAGCGGGAGCGGTTGATCGACATCTACCGTCAGCGCTTCGTCTGGCCCGGGCGATTCAAGTGTGGCGAACTGGCTGTCAAGCAGCGTCGCTGGCATGAAATGGTGTTTTCGGGCTGCCAGGCGCGCAGCAATGACTTCGCGGGCACCGGCCAAATGCACGAACTGCACCCGATCACCCGCGCCCGCGCGGATACGGTCGCGATAGGCCCGGCGCAGAGCGGAACACCCGACAATCACCGGCGCCTCCGTGCGCAGCACCTGCGCCACACGGTCCAGCCATGGCCAGCGGTCATCATCGGTCAGGGCGATGCCAGCGCGCATCTTCTCGACATTCTCTGCCGGGTGCAGGTCATCGCCTTCTCGATAGGGCAGTCCGAGCCTTTGCGCCAAGCCAGCGCCGACAAAGGATTTGCCACAGCCAGATACCCCCATGATGACGACGCGCAGAGTCATAGCGAAGCCGTGATCCCACCGTCGACATAAAGGATGTGCCCATTGACGAAGCTTGACGCGTCCGAGGCGAGGAAGATGCATGCCCCCTGCAGTTCCTCCACGCGCCCCCAGCGTCCGGCAGGCGTACGCTTCTCCAGCCAGGCCGTGAAAGTGGGGTCGGCGACAAGCGCTGCGTTAAGCGGCGTGTCGAAGTAGCCCGGCGCAATGGCGTTACAGTTCAACCCGTGCTTGGCCCAATCCGTAGCCATGCCCTTCGTCAGGTTGCCCACGGCGCCCTTGGTAGCCGTGTAGGGGGCGATTGAAGGGCGAGCAAGCGCGGTCTGCACGCTGGCGATGTTGATGATCTTGCCGCGACCGCGTCTGATCATGTGCCGTGCAACCGCCTGCCCGACATGGAACACACTGGCGACGTTGGTCTGCAACAGTCGCTCGAACGCCTCTGCAGGAAACTCTTCCAGCGGAGCGCGGTGCTGCATTCCGGCGTTGTTCACAAGGATGTCGATAGCACCGCCCGACGCTTCGAAGTCGTCGATGGCTGTGCGCACGGCATCATGATCGGTGGCGTCGAAGGCTATCGTCTTCGCGCCGGGAATGCGCGCCGCCGCTGCGGCAAGCTTGGCCGTGTCCCGCCCGTTCAGCACGACCTGCGCACCTGCCTCGGCCAGTCCCTGGGCAAGAGCAAATCCGATACCCTGAGAAGAGCCCGTCACCAGCGCGCGTCGCCCTCCCAGATCGAAAAGCCTTTGTCCCACCTGGTTCCCTCCTTCAATTCGCTCTCGACAAGCCTGCAGTGAGCCGTCTATGTTATCGATAACAAGCATCGAATCCTTATGCTGTCAAGCTGCCATCGGAGAGATCATGACGAAGCCCCACATCCTGCAGGTCGGACCCTATCCCGAATGGGATCAAGTGCCGCTGGACGCCGCTTTCCACATGCACCGGTACTTTGAGGCCGCCGACAAGCTCGCTTTTCTGCAGGAGGTCGGACCCAGTGTTCGCGCCATTGCAACACGCGGCGAGCTGGGAGCGAATGCGGCCATGATCGCGGCCTGTCCGCAGCTCGAGGTGATCAGCGTCTATGGCGTGGGGTTCGACGCCGTGGACATCAATGCCTGTCGCGCGCGAGGCATACGGGTGACAAACACACCGGATGTGCTGACGAACGATGTGGCCGATCTGGGGGTTGCGATGATGCTGGTGCAGTCGCGAGGGATGGTCGGTGCCGAGGCATGGGTGCGCGACGGGTCTTGGGCAGCCAAGGGGCTGTACCCCCTCAAGCGCCGAGTGTGGGGCAAGCGGGCCGGAATTCTGGGCCTCGGCCGCATCGGTTTCGAGGTTGCCAAGCGGCTTGCCGGCTTTGACATGGAGATCGCCTATTCCGACATTGGCCCAAAGGACTTTGCCAAGGGGTGGGTCTTTGTCGCAGATCCTGTCGCGCTGGCGGAACGGTCGGATTTCCTGTTCGTGACACTGGCCGCCTCGGCCGCAACTCGCCACATCGTCGGGCAGAGGGTGATTGAGGCGCTGGGACCCGACGGCATGCTCATCAACATCAGCCGCGCGTCGAACATCGATGAGGCGGCGCTTCTGGATGCACTGGAAAGCGGCAAGCTGGGTTCGGCTGCGCTGGATGTGTTTGAGGGTGAACCGCAACTGGACGCGCGCTTCCTGTCTCTGACCAATGTGCTGCTGCAACCCCATCATGCCAGTGGGACGGTCGAAACACGCCAGGCGATGGGCAAGCTGATGCGTGACAACCTTTTCGCTCATTTCGCCGGCCAACCCTTGCTGACACCGGTGCTGCAATGAAGGCCATCGTCATTCATGCAGCGCGCGATCTGCGGATCGAAGATCGGCCCGAAGACCGGCTTGCTCCGGGACAGGTGCGCTTGCGACTGGCTACGGGAGGAGTCTGCGGGTCCGACCTGCATTACTACAACCACGGGGGATTTGGCGCTGTAAGGCTCCGCGAACCGATGATCCTGGGGCATGAGGTTTCGGCCTTCGTCGAACAGGTCGGGGAAGATGTTTCGGGTCTTGCCGAAGGCCAATTGGTGGCGGTCTCGCCCTCGCGTCCCTGCGCCTCGTGCCGCTTCTGCCTGGAGGGCTTGCCGAACCAGTGCCTCAACATGCGCTTCTACGGCTCGGCAATGCCCTTTCCGCATATCCAGGGTGCATTCCGCGAAGTGCTTGTCGCCGATGCCACGCAATGTGTCGATGCATCAGGGCTGACCGCCGGCGAGGCTGCCATGGCCGAGCCACTGGCCGTGACGCTACACGCGACGCGGCGCGCCGGAGAGATGCTGGGCAAGCGGGTGTTGGTGACAGGTTGCGGTCCGATCGGTGTGCTGTCCGTGCTTTCGGCGCGGCGGGCGGGGGCGGCCGAGATCGTGGCGACCGACCTGTCGGATTTCACCCTGTCACTGGCCCGGAAGGCGGGCGCCGACCGTGTGGTCAACACCGGCACCGAACCTGACGCTCTGGCGGGCTACGCCGCAGACAAGGGGTACTTTGACGTTCTTTACGAATGCACGGGTGTCGCGGCAGCACTGGCAGGTGGCATTGCAGCTTTGCGCCCCCGTGGTGTGATCCTGCAACTTGGCCTTGGTGGCGACATGAGCCTGCCGATGATGGCAATCACGGCCAAGGAGCTGGAGTTGCGCGGATCGTTCCGTTTCCACACCGAATTTGGGATGGGCGTCGGCCTGATGCAGCGCGGGCTGATTGACGTGAAGCCGTTGATTACCCACACCGTCAGTCTGGCCGAGGCTGAGACAGCCTTCCGCCTCGCCTCGGACCGCACTCAGGCGATGAAGGCGCAGATCGTGTTTGCAAGCGCCTAGGGCACGGGGCAGGAGGACGCGCCTATGGCGGCAAGTGCCGCTGCTGCCACCTGGATGTCCTGTGCGCCGCTGCCCGAGCCAACGCCGATCCCGCCCAGAAGCTGCCCACCGATCCAGATCGGCAGTCCGCCCGGAAGGCCCGTCATGGCGCCACCAGTGGCTGCTCCGATGGCGCCACGAACGGCTTCAGGCAACGACTCCGAGGGTTTGCCCGTGGATGCCGCCGTCTGCGCCTCGGCACGCGCCGATCTCATGGACAGCACCTTTGCCCCGGCCATGCGGAACGCCGCCAGATCGACCGCCGAGGCATCCACGATCACAATGCACTGCGACTGACCGGACCGATTGGCCATTTCGGTTGCGGCAGACAGCATCGCCATAAGGGCCTCATCGGTCAGCCGCAGAGTTGGGGTTGTCGTCTGCATCGTCAGCTTTCGGTTTGACGGATAATGATGATATCGATAACAATTATCCTGAATGAGAGGGGATGTCATGTCATACTTCGAGATCCACGATCCAGTGTTCGGCACCTACGTAATGGGAAACGCGCCGGTGAAGCGGTTGGAAACCGGCTTCGACTGGGTCGAAGGCCCCGTCTGGTTCGGAGATCACGGCTGCCTGCTGTTTTCGGACATCCCGAACAACCGCATCCTGCGATGGACAGAGGACGGCGTGACCACCTTCCGCGCGCCGTCCAACTACGCGAACGGCCACACGCGCGACATGCAAGGGCGGTTGATCAGTTGCGAACATGGAAGCCGTCGCGTCACGCGGACGGAATGGGATGGAGCCATCACTGTTCTGGCTGACAGCTATCAGGGTAAACCGCTGAACAGCCCCAATGACGTGATCGTGGCGCGGGATGGCGCCATCTGGTTCACCGATCCCCACTACGGGATCATGACGGATTACGAAGGTTTCAAGTCTCCGCAACAGCAGACCTGCAACGTTTACCGCATCGGCCCAGAAGGCGGGGTAGAAGCGGTGATCACGGACATGGCCTGTCCTAACGGACTGGCTTTCAGCCCTGATGAAAGCCGCCTCTACGTCGCCGATACGGGCCGCATGTTCAGTTCGGATCCCCAGAACATCTGGGTTTTCGACATGGTGGACGGCCGCCCGCGGAACGGGCGCTTGTTACACAGCGTGGACACCGGATGTGCCGATGGTATCCGCGTAGACAGAGACGGCAATCTCTGGTCCTCCGCCGGAGACGGGGTACACTGCATCGCACCGGACGGAAAGTTGCTGGGCAAGATCCTCGTGCCCGAGGTCGTGTCCAACATCTGTTTCGGTGGCCGCGCGAAGCATCGCCTATTTATAACCGCAACAACCAGCCTTTATTCCGTGATCCTGAACCGCAATGGGGTACAGTGGCCCTGAACAACGACGGCGATGTGACGCGCTCGTACGTCAAAGGGCGAACTGATTACAGCCTTGTTAAGTCCGCCTGAAGCGCGTTCCAGGTTCCTGGGCTCGACCACCCGGCGTCGTGCCTTCCTCTAGAGGGGGAAGCGCTGGCCGGCTCCAAGATGATGAGTTTGGAGCCCCGTCCTTTTGTAGGCTTGAGGTGATTGGTCAACTACGGGGAAAGGGATGTTTGCCTGGCCCGCTGCCCTGGGTGATCGCGGCCAAGGCCGGCGATGGACCGTCGGTGCGTTCCAATGCAGTCTGGTCAAGGTTTCGAAGCGGCTCTCCTGGGCCATCGAACCGGCGACAGATCGTCGACCTTCTGGCATGACATCGGATAAACCCTGGCTTCGGTTGCCGCGCGGCATCACCCGGTCTCACCTGGCACGAGCCGGGTCGGGATGACGGTAACATCCTGTCCGCCTTCCCCTTTCTGTCGGGCCACCAGTGCTTCGGCCGCAGCTTTGCCGATGGCGGTGGTGGGCACGACGGTCGTTGTCAGACGTCGCTGCAGGATTGACGCTGCCTCCATCCCACCCCAGCCAGCAATGCCAAGATCCTCGGGCACGCGCAATCCGCGCGACTGTGCATAGGCCAGGCCGCCGATTGCCATTTCGTCATTGTGGAAATAGACGACATCAAGATCGCTTGTCCGGCTGAGCAGTGTCTCGAGACCATAGTAGCCTGCGTAGAAGCCCGGCATGTCCAGCAGCATTTCCGACCCCGTCAGAGAATGCCCGCCATCCGACAAGGCCCTGCGGAAACCGTCCAACCGCGCCTGCCCCATCACATCCGCCCGAGCCAGCGCACCAACATAGCCAGCGCGCCTGCGCCCGCGCCGCAAAAGGTGTCGGGCCATCTCGGCCCCGCAGTCAAAGTGCGAAAACCCCACCGACATGTCGATCGGGCTGGTCGTAAGGTCCCAGATTTCCACCACTGGCATGGCCGCCTGTCGCAGCAGCTCCACCGTGCCAGGGCGGTGGTTTCGGCCTGACAGAATCAATCCCGCAGGGCGCCAGCTGACGATCTGACGGACCCAAGCCTCCTCTTCCTCGGCCGAGTGGTTGTTGGCACCGATCATCAGTTGGTAGCCGAGGCGGCTGAGTGCACGGTCTACTCCGTCTAGTACCTGCCCGAACAGACCCGAGGTCAGGCGCGGCACGCACATGCCAACAAGCGTACTGGCCTGATCGGCAGCAAAGGCCGCGGCCAGCTTGTTCGGGACATAACCCAACTGTTCCGCGACCTTAAGGACGCGGTCTCGGGTATCGTCAGAGAATCCGTTGGCGCCACGCAAGACACGGCTGACGGTCATCTTAGAGACACCGGAAGCCTTGGCGATGTCACCGAGATTGGCTTTCATCGTTCCGGCGCCCATCCGGACGGAGCCATTAGATCACCACACATGTTATCGATAACTTTCTTCTTGACATGAAAGGGCATTCCGAACAACGTAACCTACGTTACCGGTAAACCTCGCGCAAGATGGGGCACCGGCAACCCTTTGGGGGGAGGCAAGCCAATTGACGACATCCGTACAGCCGTCGTCCGACGGCCTGTTTTTCGACAGGATCGTCAAGTCGTTTGGTGGCACGCAGGCGCTGAAAGGCGTGTCGCTGAAGGTCTCGCGCGGAGAGATTGTGGCCTTGCTGGGGGAGAACGGCGCTGGCAAATCCACTCTCATCAAAACTCTGGGCGGCATTCATCGCCCTGACGACGGCGGCGTGTTCATCGACGGCGTGCCCTATGCCCATGAGGCCGGAAAGGCCGGGGGGCAGAAGGTAGCCTTCATCCACCAGGACCTGGGCCTGATCGAATGGATGAGTGTGGCAGAGAACATCGCGTTGTCACTGGGATATGCCCGCACTGGTCGCCGCATCGACTGGCACGCGACAGAGGCGCGCGCAGATGCGGCCCTGAAGCTGGTCGAGGCAGAGTTTCCCGCAACTGCCCGGGTCTCAAGCCTGACACGAACACAGAAATCACTGGTCGCCATCGCGCGCGCTCTGGCTGCCGATTGCGACTTTCTGGTGCTGGACGAACCCACGGCCAGCCTTCCCGCTGACGAGGTCGAACGACTGTTCCGTGCACTGCGCCCGTTGAAACTGCAGGGCGTGGGCATGATCTACGTCAGCCACCGCCTGGATGAAATCTTTCAGATCGCCGACCGCGTCGTCGTACTGCGAGACGGCCAGATGGTAGGAATGCGGGCGATCGAACATACCACACCCGATGAACTGGTTACCCTGATCGTCGGGCGCAAGGCGCGCGAAATCGACCGCCCCGCCGTGCAGGAAGGGCCTGCCATCCTATCCGTGACCGACCTGCGCGCGGCCGCCGTAGGTCCGGTCAGCTTCCAGATCAACCGCGGAGAGCTTCTGGGCCTTGCCGGTCTGCGCGGCGCGGGTCATGAGGATATCGGTCGTGCACTGTTTGGCCTCATACCGCATTCCGGTTCGGTCGTGCTGGATGGCCAATCGCCTGACCTTCGCAATGCCCGGACGGCGATGCGGTCACGGATCGGGCTTGTTGCCCGCGACCGCATTGGGGAAAGCGTGGCTCCGGGCCTGTCGATCCGCGAGAACACCTATCTCAACCCCTCGGCAACAGGGCGCAGGCTTCTGTCCTTTCTGACCCCCCATCGCGAGCAGGAGATGGCAGCGCTGATCGGCGGGCGTGTCGGTCTTTCGCCCAATGATCCGACACTGGCGATCGAGGCGCTTTCGGGTGGTAACCAGCAGAAAGTCGTCGTCGGGCGGTGGCTGGATTCGGGCCGGCGGCTGCTGGTCGCGGAAGATCCGACCGCAGGCGTCGATGTGGGCGCAAAGGCGGAAATCTACCATTTGCTCTACAAGGCGCTGGCGTCTGGTTTGGGGGTTCTGGTCGTCTCCACCGATTTCGAGGAAATCGCCAATATCTGTCATCGCGCCATTGTCTTTTCCCGCGGCCTGCCTGTGGCAGAGCTGACCGGAATCGAACTCTCCACCGAATCCCTGATCCAGGCCGCATCGGCCGGTGAAGCCGCCTGAGGACATCATGCCCGGTATCGAATCCAACGCCGTCGAACCAACCAAGGATGAACTCCGCGGGCTCAGTCCGCTCCAAAAGCTGGCGCGTCTGGTCCCGACCTATGGCTTGGTGATCTTGATGTTCGGGCTCATCGTCATCTTTTCGATCCTGCTTCCGAACACGTTTCCGACTCTCCTGAACCTGCGGTCAATCCTGTCCGACAAGGCGATCATCGCACTTTTATCGCTGGCGGCGATGATCCCGATGGTCGCTGGCCGGATCGACCTGACAGTGGGCTATGGAATTGTGCTCTGGCACATCCTTGCCATCAGCCTGCAAACCGTCTTCGGACTACCCTGGCCTGTCGCAGTGGTGATCGTGCTGGCGCTCGGCATCGTGACAGGGGCGCTGAACGGCATCCTGGTCGAAGTGGCACGCATCGATAGCTTCATAGCCACGCTGGGTACTGGAACCATCCTTTACGCTCTGGCGCTCTGGCATACCGGGGGCCGGCAGATGGTGGGAGCATTGCCCGATGCCTTTTACGCCATCAACGGAACCTTCGCCCTTGGCTTGCCGATTACCGCTTTCTACGTGCTGGCGATCACGCTGATCCTGTGGGTCATCCTCGACTATACGCCGGTCGGCCGCTACCTCTATGCCATCGGCGCGAACCAGCGCGCGGCAGAGCTGAACGGCATCCCTACACGGAAATTCGTGATTGGTGCCTTCGTGGCATCAGGCGCGCTGACGGCGCTGGCGGGCGTATTGCTGGCGTCCAAACTACGGATCGGCCAGGCCAGTGTCGGGCTTGAGTTCCTCCTGCCAGCGCTGGTGGGCGCTTTCCTCGGATCGACCACGATCAAGCCGGGTCGGGTCAACGTCTGGGGCACCATCGTCGGCGTGATGATCCTGGCCGTGGGAATTTCCGGCATCCAGCAATTCGGCGGCAGCTTCTGGGTGGAGCCGCTGTTCAATGGCACGACGCTGCTGATTGCCATCGGCATCGCCGGCTACGCGCAACGAAAGAAAGGCGCGAAATCGAAATAAGAACCAGCATCTAGGGAGGGATAACCAATGCTGAAACGGACTGTGCTGAACGGACTTCTGGCCGGAACAATCCTTGCTGCGATTGGGCTGCCGGCCCTCGCCCAGACGGCCTTTGATGGCCCGACGAGCGGCCCGAAGGCGGCCGAGGGCAAGACGATCGTGGTCCTTGCCGGTGACCTGAAGAATGGCGGCATCCTTGGCGTTACCAACGGGATCGAGGAAGCCGCCGCGAAGATCGGATGGACGGTCAAGGTGCTGGACGGCGCAGGCTCGGTGCAAAGCCGCTCTGCCGCCGTTGGCCAGGCGCTGGCGCTGAACCCGGACGGAATTGTGATCAACGGGTTTGACGCCGCGGAACAGCAGGCGGCGCTGGCGGGCGTTACGGCGGCACAGATCCCGATGGTGTCGTGGCATTCCGGCCCGAAGATCGGCTGCGATGCGCCTGGCGGCATCTTCGCCAACGTCTCGACAGACGCGATGACAGTGTCGGATGTCGCGGCAAAATGGGCGCTGGATGATGCGGGCGGCAAGCCGGGCGTGGTGATCTTTACCGACAGCACCTATCAGATCGCCATCGACAAAGCCGATCGCATGAAGAAGGCCATCGAGGATGCAGGCGGCACGGTGCTGGAGTACGTTGACACGCCGATTGCGGAGACCTCGACCCGGATGGGGCCCCTGACCACCACGCTGCTGCAGAAGTACGGAGCAAGCTGGACGCATTCGCTGGCGATCAACGACCTCTATTTCGACTTCATGGGTCCGTCACTCGCCGCGGCGGGGATCGACGGCAAAGGCGCACCGAAGAACGGCTCGGCCGGAGACGGTTCCGAGGCCGCTTTCCAGCGCATCCGTACAGGGCAGTATCAGGCCGTGACTGTCGCGGAGCCGCTGAACCTGCAAGGCTGGCAGTTGGTGGACGAACTGAACCGGGCCGTGCAGGGTGAGCCTTGCTCAGGCTACATCACGGCTCCCGCTCTTGTAACGGAACAAGGGCTGGCTGGGACAGAAGGCAACACCTTCGATCCCGACAATGGCTATCGCGAGGCCTATGCCGCAATCTGGGGCAAGTAGATGCTCCAATGCCAGGCCGACGCGGGTAACTGCGTCGGCCTGGCAGGCAGCCTCAGAACGGGCTCTGCCGCCTCAACGCCTCCTCACTCTCAACCGCAAGCATCACCCTGCCTGACCTATCGCATGCCTTCGGCGGGATGCCGGGCCCACCCCGTTTTCATGGTGAATGGTGTTGCCGGAAGCTCCAATAGCCGGATAGGGGACGAAGCTCTCATCCAGACGCTGTTCTGCAAACCGGCTCATGCCCACGATTGAATCGCGGCTAGATCACTGAAGATAACACCGCGAAGCCTCACTCGGCCCTCGGCGACCAGACACCGGCAGGCTTCGCCTTGCACCTGTCCGCCACAATCCACGCCAAGGGGCGTTACTCGGCAACCGGCTCCGGTCGCGGCTGGGTGAAAGTCCAGTGGCAGGTCAGCCCTCAGGCCGGGCCTAGGCGCCTCGGCCGACTTTCTTCATCTGGGAAAGTTTCAGAATGCCACCTTGTCCCCGCCCTTCAATCCGAGGATATCTCGGGCTTCATCCGGGGTCGCGACTTCACAGCCGAGGTCCTCGACAATCCTACGGATCTTCGAAACCTGCTGCGCGTTGCTCTCAGCCAGCTTGCCGCGACTGATGAACAGGCTGTCCTCAAGACCGACACGCACATTTCCACCCATTTGGCTGGCGGTGGTACCGAGTCCAATCTGTGCGCCTCCTGCACCGAGTACTGACCAGCGGTAGTCTTCGCCAAAGAGCCGGTCTGCAGTGCGCTTCATGAAGATGAGGTTGTCCACTTCAGGCCCGATCCCGCCAAGAATTCCGAAGATGAACTGGATGAAGATCGGCGCCTTGAAGAGGCCGATATCCATACAGAATCTCAGATTGTAAAGGTGGCCGACATCATAACACTCATGCTCGAACTTGATGTCATGCGGGGCGAGCGCGCCCGACACCGTGGCAATGTCGCGGAATGTGTTGCGGAAGATGTATGTGTCTGAGTTTTCGACATACTCCTGCTCCCAGTCGAACTTCCAGGTGTCATAGCGCTTCGCGAGCGGGTGAAAACTGAAGTTCATCGAGCCCATGTTCAGGCTGCACATCTCGGGGCTGAAGCGCAGGGCGGGGGCGATACGCTCCTCGATGGTGTTCTTGAGGCTGCCGCCGGTGGAGATATTGATCACCGCCCCCGTGGCCTGCTTTACGCGCGGAAGGAAGGCCGCGAAATCTTCGGGGTCGATCGATACGCCGCCATCGGTGGGCCGCCGTGCGTGCAGGTGCAGGATCGATGCCCCTGCATCAGCTGCCGCAATCGCCTGCGCTGCGATGTCATTGGGAGTATAGGGCAGCGCGCCTGACATCGTGGGTGTATGGATCGCGCCGGTGATGGCGCAGGTGATGATGGTCTTCGGTTTGCGGGCGGGTTTGGCCATAGGTCAGTCCTTCCAGATGATGCGATAGCCAACGGGGAACAGCGACAGCCCGTAGCGCGCCGAAACAAAGCCCCAGAGACCTTTGGGCGCGACCAGCATCACAACGATTGCCAGCGCTCCCAGGAACAGCAGGTAGAGGGTGCCGTAGTCGGCCAGGAACTCCCGCAGCAAGAAGAACACGATGGTGCCGATGATCGGGCCCTCGATCGTGCCGATACCGCCGATGACGACGATGAAGATGACGAACGCCGTCCAGTCATTGACGCTGAAGGCGGCATCAGGCGAGACGCGCAGCTTTTGCAGGCTGATCAGCCCGCCCAGCATGGCGGTCAGGCCCGCCACCAGGACGAAAACCAGATACTTGATGCGCCGGATGCGGACCCCGAGGCTGGCGGATGCGACCTCGGAGTCGCGGATCGCGGTCAGCGCCAAGCCGATGCGGGACCGCAGAAGCAGGTAAACGAATATCAGGCATCCCGCGCCAAGGCCGAGCGCTGTCCAGTAAACCAGCGCCTCCCGCGAGGATTTGCCGCCAAGAGCCATCAAGGCGGGGGCTGGCAGGCTGATCCCGGACCCACCGCCTAGCGCAGTGATCTGCGCGGCGGACAGGCGGAACACCTCGGCCACCACCCAGGTGCCAATAGCGAAGTACGCGCCTTGCAGTCGGAACACCAGGGTCGCGACCGGCACTGCCACGATCAGCCCGGCCACCCCGGCAAGCGGAATGCCATAGAGCGGATTGGTGCCCAAGAACAGCGTGGCCGACACAAGCACGTATCCCCCCAATCCGACATAGGCTTGCTGCCCGACCGAGACGAGTCCGGTATACCCCGCAAGAAGGTTCCACAGGCAGGCCAGCGCCAGATAGACGGCAAACTCACCAATCAGATGCAGGTTGGCTGACCCTGCCCACCACGGGGCCGAGATCAGCACCGCCAGCAGGATCGCGGCACCTCCGAGGGCGGCGCGACTAAGTTTGGTAGAGCGGCTGATGGAATGGGTCATCCGTCAATCCTCGGGAAAAGGCCCTTGGGCCGGATGGCAAGCACAAGGATGAACGCCAGATGCCCTGCCAGAATCTGCCAGCCGGGGTTGATCTCGGCGCCAATGGCCTGCGCGACGCCCAGAATGATGCCGCCGACCAGAGTGCCCCACAGGTTGCCCAGGCCGCCAATGATCACCGCCTCGAACCCGAAAATCAGACGCCCCGGTCCCATGAACGGGTCAAAGTTCGACCGGATCGCCAGGAACACTCCGGCAATGGCCACCACCGCCAGACACAGCGCCATCGCGGCGGCAAAGACGTGGCGTTTGTCCAGCCCCATCAGCTGCGCGATTTCGGCATCATCCGATGTCGCGCGGAAGGCTCGACCAAGAGCGGTGCGGTAGAACAGAAATTGCAGCCCGGCGATCACCGCCACGGCGGTCGCGAACATCAGCGCGGGCAAGTAGCCGATGGAAATGGCGGGGCCGATGTGGAAGCTGGCGGTTTCCAGTGCCCCCGCGCTCAGCTTGCGGCTATCGGCGGTAAAGACCGCCAGCATGCCGTTTTGCAGTATGACCGACAGACCAAATGTCACCAGCAGCGGCGCCAACAGATCCTTGCCCAAGGTGCGGTTCAGGATCAGCCGCTGCAGCAGATAGCCAAATCCCGCCAGCAGGGGCACAACGATGATCAGCGAGGCCAAGGGGTGCAGTCCTGTCGCCTTTACGACAACCAGTGCAACATAGGCGGCCAGAACGATCAGATCGCCATGTGCGATGTTGACCAGTCGCATCACGCCGAAAATCAGGCTCAACCCGGCGGCAAAAAGGGCGTAAAGCCCGCCGACCAGAATGCCCTGAAGGATGATGTTTGCGAATTCCATACGGTCAGGTTCCAAAATAGGCGGCGGAAATCGCATCGCGCGAATGATCACCCGGGGACCCGGTCAGCGCGATGCGCCCTTCAGCAAGGCATGTGAAGCGGCTCGAGGCAGATAGGGCGCGAGCGACGTCCTGCTCAACCAGAATGGCCGACATGCCTGATCCGGTGATGCGGGGCAGTTGGGCGTAAATGTCCTTTATCACGACGGGGGCCAGACCAAGGCTCAGCTCATCCAGCAGGATCAGATCGGGGTTCGACATCAACGCCCGCCCAATCGACACCATCTGTTGCTGCCCACCCGACAGCGCGGTGGAGGGGGCATTGCGTTTTTCCCGCAGGATCGGGAACAGATCATAGACGGCGCTCAGCGACCAAGGGCCGGGCCGCGCGACCTTTCCGCCAAGGATCAGGTTTTCCTCGACCGACAGCGAAGGAAACAACCGCCGGCCCTCTGGCACCAGCGCGATACCCTGCGCCACGATGCGGTTGGGCGCTTGCCCCAACAGCTCTGTCCCCCGCCAGCGGACCGATCCGTTGCGGGCTGTGACAAGGCCGCAGATGGTTTTCAAGAGCGTTGATTTCCCCGCGCCGTTCGCCCCGATCAGCGACAGCACCTGCCCCGCCTCCAGCCGCAGCGACACGCCATGCAGGGCCTGGAATTCACCGTAGAAGGATTCCAGGCCGTCGATTTCCAACAAATCAGGCATGATCGGCCCCCATGTAGACCGATTTCACCTCAGCACTGGCCAACACCTTTTCGGGCGAACCATCGGCGATCTTCTGGCCGAAGCTGACCACGATCAGGCGCTTGGCGACTGAAAGCAACGCATGCACCACATGTTCAATCCAGACGATCGTAACGCCGGACCCATGCACATCGCGCACGGCGGCCAGCAGCGACAGACATTCCCGGTCGGTCAACCCGCCAGCGATTTCATCCAGCAACAGCAGGTCAGGGTCGGTGGCCAAGGCGCGCGCCAGTTCCAGCCGCTTACGCTCCAACAGCGTGAGTGAGCCCGCCAGAACGTTCGCTTTGGCCTTTAGGCCCGTCAGTTCCAATACATCCGCCGCCCGCGCCTCAGGGCCGCTGGCGGTGGCGTGACGGCCAAAGATGGCTCCGACCAGCACGTTCTCAAACACCGTCATGCCCGAAAACGGGTGGGGGATCTGGAAGCTGCGCGAAATGCCGCGATGGCACCGCTCTGACACGTCGAACCCGGTAATGTCGTCATCGCGAAACAGGATGTTGCCCGCGTCGGGCCGCACCGTGCCCGCGATCAGGTTGAACAGCATGGTCTTCCCCGCCCCGTTGGGGCCAAGGATGCCAAGGATCTCCCCCGCCTCGACATCCAGCGACAGGTTGTCCGTGACAACCAGCGCACCATAGCGTTTTGACAGGCCTTGCAGCGACAATAGGGGCATGGGTGTGTTGGCCGGGACAGAGCTACAGTCCCGGCCCTGTCCTTAGGCAAGCAGCTTCAGATCGCCCGTCAGGGGCAGGATCGGGTTCTGTTTGTTGTTGACGATAAGCAACTCCAGCTTGCCATCCTTGCGCTGCCATTGGCCACCGGCAACCGGGGTTTTGGTAACGTTCTTCATCGGACCATTCGCCCAGTTCACCGGGCCAACAATCGTGTTCAGGTTGGTGGCTGCAATCGCCTGTACAATCGCGGCAGGGTCGGTCAGGTCGGCCGCACGCTTCACCACATCAAGCCCCACCTCGAACAGCGCGTGGCTGAAGCCGAGCGTCGCCGTCCAGGGCTTGCCCGTATCGGCCACATAGCTGTCACCCAGGTCACGCGCCGACATGCCGGTCAGACTGGACGAGAACGGATAGTCAGGCGTCCACCAGATTTCGGTTGTCAGGTTATCGCCACGGTCGCCCAAGGCATCAACGCTCGACGGGAACAAGAGCGCCTTTCCAATTGTGGCGACCTTGGGGGTAAAGCCTTGCTGTGCAGCCTGGCTCCAGAACGTCGCAAAGTCTGGCGGGATCATCACGCCGGTCAGGATTTCAACGCCCGCCGCCTTGAATGCTGCGATCTGGCTGGAGAAATCGTTGTTCATCGGCTGGTAACGGCCAGGATCAATCAGCTCAAACCCGGCGGCGGCCAGCGGGCCGGGCAGGCCAAGGTTCGGGTCGCCCCAGGCGTTGCCGTCGGCATCGTTCGGGAACAGGCCGCCCACCTTCTTCGCCACGCCGGACTGATCCCAGATCGCGGTGAAGTTGGCAATGATGTCCTCCAGCCCCCAGAAGAAATGGTAGGTGAAGTTGAAGCCGGTTTCCGGGTTGCCTCCCCGACCAAAGAACCAAGGCTGCCATGGGCAGTTGGTCGAGATGCAGGGGATCTCGTTCAGCTCGCATTGATCTGCCACCGGGTTGGTGGTGTCGGGCGTGGCATGGGTCAGCATCAGATTGATGCCATCGTTCAGGATCAGTTCCGACGCCACTTCTGCCGCGCGGTTGGGGTTCGATTGGCTATCCTTGGCAATGATCTCGATTTTCACCGGCGCGCCGTTGTTGGTGACTCCGCCCAGGGCTTGTTGCAGCCCGGCGATGATCCAATCCTGCGCCTCGCCGAACCCCGCCAGCGGGCCGGTTGTTGGGGCCACAAGGCCGATCTTGAACACGGCGTCCTGAGCGCTGGCACGGGTGGCGCGCAGCACGGCGGGGGCGGCCAGAAACAGACTGCCCGTCTTGATGAACCGACGGCGGGTAAGGGTATTCCTGATGGTCATCTCGTCCTCCCTGACGAAGCTCCGGTGATTGCCGGCCGCATTTGCTGCGACCTTGTTGGTGGTTCAGACTGCAGCGCCCAGCATGGACTGGCGGTAGAGAACGGGCAGGATATCTGCCAGAAAACCCATCTCCTCGGTTGCGTGCTGGTGCAGGCGGCGGGCCAGATCGGCGGTGACATTCGCGTGACGCAGGGCCCGCGCTTCTTCGGGCGCAAAGGCCGGGGCGGGGTCGCGCGCCTCGACATGACCAAGGAAGAACCTTGACCGCATCTCGCAGCCCCAGGCGGTGTTGCGCACGAAATGCGTCATCCTGCCCAGGTTGACCGGCGCATCCAGGAGGCCGATGAAGGCGCAGATCGCCGTCCCGTCCAGCGTGGCGTAGCGGGCGGCATTGAAGAACTCTGCCGGATCGCGGAAATTGATCCTCAGCCTAAACTCTGGCCCGTCTCGCCCAGCAAGATACTCATGGACGAGGTGACTCGACCCGACATGGTTATTGCCGGTCCGCCCCTCCCACGCGCTGAAAGTGTGGTCGGTGGGGTGCCACAGCTTATACTGGTCGGTCCCTCCAAGGGTGCGGAACCACCATTCCACCATCTCGGCCTTGCTGCCCGGCATGCGGGCCAGGGCGCAGACCGTCTTGAACCCGTCCTCATGGTCCACCACACCGGATTCCACCGACAGGTATCCCGGCATCAACAGGTCATTGATCTGGTCAAGGCGCATTCATCCCTCCAACATCGCGCGCAGGGACAACAAGTGTCTGGCCACCTTCGCCCTGAGCGCCGTCTTTTCCGCTTCGTCCCAGGCGTAGAACCCCTGCCCGGTCTTGAAGCCCAACCTTCCGCTCGCCACCAAGTCCCGCAGATAGGGCGAGGGTGCGGGACTGTTTTCGATATCGGCCAGCACGTTGTCGTGGATATCCAGCGTCAGATCCGTTCCCACCATATCGGCGGTTTCCAACGGCCCCAGCACCGCGAGGCGGCGGCCAAAGCTTGCCTTGACCACGGTATCCACCGCCGCCGCATCGCAAATGCCGCGTTCAACCAGCGAGATCGCCTCGCGCCAAAGCGCATGTTGCAGTCGGTTGCCGATGAAGCCCGGGATGTCCTTTTCAACCCGCACCGGCTGTTTGCCCGCCTCTGCCAGCAGACCCACCATGGCGGCCATCACCGTCTCATCCGTCCATTCGGTGCGGATCACTTCGACCAGCGGCACGATATGGGGCGGGTTCCACCAATGGGTGCCCAGCGCACGTCCCCGCAGCCGCAATCCGCTCATGATCTCGGTGATCGGCATGACAGAGGTATTGGAGGCGAGGATGCAGCTTTCCGGCGCATGCACCTCCACTTCCGCAAAGACGGCTTGTTTGAGCGCCATCTTTTCCGGTACCGCTTCGAAAACCGCTTCGGCCTGCGACACGGCCCCGGCAACGCTGTCGACGATCTCGATCTTCTTCAGAGTCTTGGCGATCTGCACGGGGGAATCGCCCAACAGGGCAAGGCTTTCCGAAATCCGTGCCAAAGCAGCCTCACGCGCCGCCGCGATAGGGTCGGTGATCGTCACAAAGTTGCCCGCGCGGGCCATGGTCAGGGCGATGCCATGGCCCATCAGCCCCGCCCCGATCACCGCGATTTGCCGGTTCCTGGTCATTTCATCCCGCCGTGTAGCCGCCATCGGCGTAAAGGATGTGCCCGGTGTAGAAATCCGAGGCCTTCGACGTCAGAAACAACAAAGGCCCCGCCAGATCCTCTGGCTCGCCCAACCGTCCCTTCGGCACACGGGCAAGGAAACCTTTGCGCACCGCTTCGGCCTCGGGCGTGTCGGCGAACATCCATGCGGTCAGGGGGGACCGGAACACCGTCGGTGCAATGGCGTTCACGGTAATGCCAGTCGGCCCCAGTTCGCAGCCCAGCGCCCTGGTGATGCCATCCACTGCCGCCTTGGAGGCGCAATAGGCCGTATACCCTGCCGGATGCCCCAGCAGCCCCCGTGCAGAGGATACGAGCACGATCTTGCCCCCATCCCCCTGCGCCTTCATCTGTACTGTCGCAGCCCGGGCCAGCAGCCAGCTTTGCGTGACATTGGCATCCATGACGCTGGCAAAGGCTTCCGGCGCCATCTCATCAATCTTGGCCACCTTGTTCATGCCTGAGGCAACGACAAGGATATCCAGCCGCCCGAAAGCCGCAACCGCAGCCTGCACCAGCGCGGCACAGGCAGCCTCATTCTCGGGCCGCGTGTTGACCTCCACCACCTTGGCCTCGCCGCCGCGGCACTCGGCAGCAATGGCGGCCAGCTCGCCTGCCTTGCCCGCCGCCAGCACCAGCTTGCAGCCAGCCCCGGCAAGCACTCGGGCCGCCACCATGCCGAACGCACCAGAGGCACCGGTGATCAGCGCGACTTTGCCCGCCACGTCAAACATGGCCAAAGGATTCGGCAGGGTCACGGCTTCACCTCCGGCGGATAGGGGATCACCACCACCATCTTGCAGGTGTGGTTGCTGCGGTTGATGATCTCACGCACCTCGCCCGGCGCGATGGTGCAGCTGTCCATCGGTCCCAGCACGGTTTCCACACCACCGATGATGACCGTCATCTCGCCTTCCAGCACGAGATAGACCTTTTCAATTGGCGTGCTGTCCGGCCCCGCCCCGCCGCCCGGCAGGAACTGCGAGTAGCCCAGCCACTGGTTGGTGGGCCCTCCCTCTTCAAACCCCTGAAGCCGCAGCCCGACGACGCCCCGATGGTTCGGAGCCTCATAGGGCGCAGCGTCGGCAAAGCGTTTGACCAGCATCAGAACGCCTCGCCTGCTTCGATCCGGTAGTTTTGCGATTTGTCGATGATTGCCACGAGGCGGATGATGCAGCCATCGCCACGGTCCCAATTCCAGGGAAAGAAGGCAAAGGTGCAGCGTTTACCGGTGACAGCATCCAGATCGCCGCCCACGTTCTCGATGCCCAGAATACCGTTCTTGAACAGGATCTGATGAACCGGCTCCCACTGCGGAAAGTCCTTTTTCCAATCGCCGCCACCTGTATGCTCGCGCCATTCCTCTTCCAGATGCGGCAGCAGTGGCCCGTTGCGCTGTGGCCCGATCGCGGTGGCCAGCGGGTGGTCATTGGCCTGGGTGTCATGGCCAACCACCTTGACCCCTTTCTTCACCATCCATTCCCCGGCCGAAGGCACAAAGCCCGGGCAATAGGCAAAGTAATCGCCGTCCTCATATTGCTTGTGCCAGCCGGTGTTGATGATGAGCACATCGCCGGGCCGGATCGCATGGCCGCAGGCGGCCTCCAGATCATCGCCTGTGATGAACTCCCACTTCTTCTTGGGCATCGAGACGACCAGCCCGGTTCCAAAGAAATGTGGCAGCGGCACTTCGTCGATAAAGGGCGTGCCCTGTACCACATGGGCCGGTGCGTCAATATGCGTGGTCGCGTGCATGGTGGTGGTGATGCGCTGGCTGAGCACACCTGATTTCGCCATGTAATGGATCCGCTCGATCTTCGTATCCTGAAAATACGGCCAGTTTGGGTTCTGGAACCCGAAGCGATGGCTCAGATTGTAGAACTCAAGACCCATTGTATTTTCAAGGTTTCCCTCGAACTCGATGCCGCGCACCATGACCATGACAATCCTCCATCATTCACCGCCGCAGCGGTGTTTCATGCCGTGAACTTTTCAGGATGGCTCCTCCACCTGTCTCGTATTTTGATACATATGCACCGTATTGCGGTCAACAAGTTTCCGGACTACGGTTTGGCTGTATCACATTGTGGGCTGGAAGCTGACCCAAACTTCTGGCAAAGGAGCGGAATACGATGCAGGACAGAGGCGTGATGGACGATACCGACGACCCGGATAGATCCGTGAGCCGTAACGGAATTCAGGTCATCGCACGTGCAGCCGCTGTGCTGCGCGCCCTGAAGGATGACCCCACCGGCCTCAGCCTCGGCCAGATTGCCGACCGTGTCGGTCTGCCCCGATCGACGGTGCAGCGAATCGTAGGGGCGTTGCAGGAGGAGCGCCTGGTGATTTCATCCACTCAAGGCAGCGGCATCCGCCTTGGCCCGGAGCTCCACGCGCTTGCGCGCGCCGCGCGGTACAACATCGTCGAACGGTGCCGGCCTTATCTGGTCGACATCATGAACCGCACCGGCGAAACGGTGGATTTGTCAGTCCTGCGTGGCAACCAGATGATCTTCCTCGATCAGGTACAGGGCAACCACCGTTTGCGCACGATCTCGTCCGTGGGCGAGGTGTTTCCGCTGACCACCACCGCCAACGGCCGCGCCTGTCTGGCCCTGTTGCCCGATGCAGATGCAGAAGCCTTGACCCGGACCGAACGCGCCAGCACCGGAAAGCCCGATTGGCCCAGCCTGCGCAGCGAACTCGTCCGCATCCGGTCTACGGGGCTGGCGCAAGACCTTGACGATCACACGGACGGCGTTTCTGCCCTTGGCATCGCATTCACCGATCTGACCGGCGCGTTGCACGCAATATCGGTGCCTGTGCCGTCCAGCCGATTTGCTGACCAACGCGAAAGGGTGGCCGAGGCCCTGCTGACATTGAAACCCGAACTCGTCCGGGTCCTTGAGGGGTGAAACAGCGAGTAGGGAGGGCTTGAGGCGTACGCGGAGCACCGCATCACCGTCAAAGGCCCCATACCCGCCCGGCGACCATGACGACGGTCGCCAACCTGTCGTTGGCTTTTCGCGCAGTGTCGGGATGCATGGCCGCGAACGACGCGCCGCAACCCGGGTTGATCGCGGCTTCGGTGCATTTTCTGTCTAAGGCCACCCGTCTGGACAGTTGTTGATGCCCCCCTGCGAACGACACTTTCCTAGCTTCCGAAGACATCCTGCTCGTCCTTTGCCTTGCGTGCCATGAAGTTCACGAAGGCTCGGACGCGCTCCGCGATGAGGCGGTTGTCCGGATATACAGCATGCAGGGGTACTTTCCCTGCCTCCCAATCCGGAAGGACCTGAACGAGTTTCCCTGATCGCACAACGTCACCGATCACGAAGGCGGGTAACTGGCAGATGCCCGCTCCTTCGAGTGCCGCCGTCCTCAGGGCCCAGCCCTCATTCAACTCCAGTTTCGGCCGGATGGGCACCTCCACGCGGCTCTCGCCCCGGGTCATGGTCCAGACACGTCCCCGACGCAGGCTTGAAAAGTGCAGCAGATCATGGCCGACAAGGTCAAGGGGCACCTCCGGCCGCCCCCGGCGGGCCAGATAGTCGGGACGGGCACAAGTCAGCAGCGGCGAAGCGCCAAGCCTGCGGGTAATCAGGTTAGGTTCGATCTCCAGAATCCCGCGGATCGCAAGGTCGAACCTTTGCTCGATCAGATTATGCGCCGCATTCGAAAGGTCCAGTTCGATCCTGATGGCCGGATGATGCGCAAGAAACTCTGCAACCCACGGCACCAAGAACCGCTGTCCAAGGTCGGGAGGCGCGGTGATGCGAAGACGTCCCTCCGGTTCGCTATGCTCGGCCTTGGCCGCCCGCTCGGCCATGTCAACCCGCTCCGCAAGGTCGCCAAGCCTGCTCCTGTAAGCCTCGCCAGCAGCCGTCAGCCTCACCAATCGGGTGGAGCGATGGAAGAGCCGCAGACCCAGACGTGCTTCCAGTTCGGCTACCTGCGCACTGACCGTCGACCGCGTCAGCCCAAGGTCCTCCGCGGCAGCCGTGAAACTTTCGTGCCGTGCCACCGCAAGGAAGGCCAGCACGCCATGCAGGGGATCAACGCTCTTCATTCGTACACTTATCCGGACAATGTTGCGCAATGCAGCCGACTTATCGGTCAAATACAGACGATTTATACGACCGTTACTTTCACACAATCCTGATGGAGTAACAAATGAAGACCTTCGATCATGCCGTTTTCTCGGCCCCGGGACAGGGCAACCTCGCTCTGGGTTTCGGCCCGCACCTTATCCGTATCTCCGCCCATCAGACCGGCGGACGCCTCGGCGTGTTCGAGGCAGAGGTGCCCGCTGGCGAGGGTCCGCCACCCCACATTCACGACCTCGAAGACGAATTCTTCCGCGTGTTGGAAGGACGCTTCGCCTTCATGTGCAACGGTGAGCGCGTCGAACTTGAAACAGGCGGCATGCTTGTTGTGCCGCGCGGCGCTGTCCATAGCTTCCAGAACGTGGGCAATGCAGCAGGACGGTTGATGTGCATGGTGACTCCCGGTGGCTTCGAAGGCTTTTTCACGGCCGTCGAACAGGAAAAGCCGGTGTCACCGACGGAAATCGACGAGCTCGCCGCACGCTTCAGCCTCAGGTTTGTTCCGTCGCTTTCGGCTCAGGCGGCATAACGGCAAGGACACGAAACCCATGCCATACAGACCATCCGTCTGGCATAGGTCTCCGACGCAGCGGTAATGACCTACGCGAAAATCGCCGGTCGTCACCGTTGCGTTGAATGCAAGCATCGATCGACGGATCAAGGTCTGCACCGCCCAATCCGTCGTCTCAGATCGTGGTCATCAACAAGCCTGTCTGCTTGCAGCAATGGCACAGCGCGCGCTCTATTCTGGCGGCTGGTCAAGGCTGGCATGCTGCGCAGCATCGAACCGACCTCGGGACGACATAAGCCTTCGATCCGTTGCTTGAACGGATGAAGGTGTGACAGTCACGGCAGCGGTCATGCGGCCCGTCGATGGGAGGCTCGCAAGACGTTGACCGGATGTTGGCGGGGACCTGGAGTGACAAAAGCCGAGCGTCCTGCTCGGCTTTTGGGCTTTTCATGTTACAGGAACATCTGGTTGCGAGGGGGTCAGGGTTTGCGTTTCATTTGCCGAGCGTGGCCAACTCGGTCCGATTTTCCTGGAGATGTGGGAGACTGTCCGGTTGGGAGGAAAGCGGACAACCAACATCCCATCCTAGGATACGCTATCGCGGCCTTCTTTACCGGGCGCTGAACCCGACCCGCGCCCGCGATCCGCTGTCGGGCGAGGGCACGCGCAAACATGGCGGGCGGTTCAATCTCAGGGGCATGCCAGCGCTTTACACGGCGCAATCGGAGATGATGGCGATCCGCGAAGCCAACCAGATCGGCATGCTGCAGCCGACGGTGCAGGTGGCCTATGAGGCCAACGTCGGCCCCATCTATGACGCGACCCTTCCGGCGGAACTGGCGAAGCGCGGCTTGGCCCCGGCCGATCTTGCCGCCGATGACGGACGCCTACGCATGTTGGCCGAACGGCTGAAGGCGGCGGGGGCAATTCACCCTGCCGGGCCTTAGACTCGATGTCCGCATACCGGCGGCGACCCGGGGGCGCTGGACGCGGCGGCCGGCTCGACAACAGGGGCCGGTTTGGCGGCCTTTTCCGGCGCGACCGGGGGCGTTGCCAGTTCTGCCGGTGGCGCCGCCGCCGCTTCGCAGGCGTCAATTTCGGCAGCAAGCCGCCATTCGGCGGCCTCGATCAGGATCGCTTTGATCGCCCGCGGCGCCCGATCCGCCTCGATCTTGGCGGCCAGCAGCCGTTCGAGCCGCCCGGCGGCCACGTTGGCACTGCGGCCGAGGGGCGCCTCGCTCGGGCGCCGGGCAAGGCGGTTGATCTTGACGGCGGAAAGGTTGGTGAACATCGGGGCCTCCTTCAGGCGTTCCTTATGTGGGCCGAAAGGCCCTCAGTGGTGACCGCGCAGATCATGGCGCGGCAGTCACCGAAGGTGGCGGCGAAGACCTCGGCCTGATCGATCCAGTCGATCCGGTTGCGGATGCGGGTCGCGGGTTTCGACCCGCGGCAGGCGATGAAGTGATCGGTGGCGGTGGGGCAATTGGCTTCATAGCCGGTCATCGGGGCGGTCTTGGCGGGCATCGGAAAACCACCGTTTCAAGGTGTCGCAGACATTGCCGAAACCGGCCAAGGATCAAGCCCAAGCAACTGACTTAATTTGAAAATTTCACAAGTCTGGATTGTCGCGGCTCCCTCAGGTGGCCTTGCGCGGGGTGCTGATGCGCGCCCTGCGCAAGGCCAGCGCCCATTGCCAAATCATCTGGAGGATCACTTCCGAAGCCTTTGGCACGATCGACGCCCCAAGACCGATGCGATGTGGAACCGGCAAACCAATCGGGTCAATCGGCACGCGGCCAAACAGATTGCGGACCCTTTCGACAACAAGAATGCGGACCACGGGCCGAGCCCTCGACCGAATGCCACGGCGCCCGGGCTTGATCGACTGGGTCGAGGACCATGGCCGAAGCTGGCGGATTCTCTGTCCCCGGTTCCATGTCCGGCCCATTCAAGGTGCCGGTGTCGGAAAGCCTATGGCGCCTATAGGAATGCTTCGGTTGCCAGCGCGGCGGAATGCGGTGACACAGGGCCATATCGTGTTCGGGGTTCCCTGCCATGTCGATTACCATTTCTTTTCCCCTCTTCGTCCCTGCCGACCGCCCAGATCGGCTTGCCAGGGCCGCAAACAGCAGCGCCGATGCCGTGTTGGCCGATCTGGAAGACGCCGTCGCCCATGACCGAAAATCTGCGGCGCGCGAGGCCCTTTCCGTCTGGCTATCCGGCTCACCAACACAGTCAACTGTCTGCATCCGCATCAACGCCGAGGGCGATGCCGCCCATGCCGCAGACCTTGAACTCTGCCGCCGACAGGGCATTGCGGCGATCATGCTGCCTAAGGCCGAAGCCGCCGGTGCAGTCGCGCGCGTCAAGGCACGGACAGGACTGCCGGTCATCGCGCTGATCGAAACCGCACGCGGGCTGGCCCAGGTGGAGGAGATTGCGACTGAGGCCGCGCAGCTTGCCTTCGGCTCCATAGACTTTGCGGCGGATCTGGAGATGCAGCACACGGCGCTTGCGCTTTACCATGCCCGATCGCGGATCGTGCTGGCCTCGCGCCTTGCCGGGATCGCGGCGCCGCTGGACGGGGTGACGACAGCCGTGCGAGACGAAGATCAGCTGCGCCGCGACTGCACCCATGCGGTCGAACTGGGCTTTGGCGGCAAACTGCTGATCCACCCCGACCAGATCGCCCCCGCCCGCGCGGCCTTCGCTCCGGACCCTTCGACGGTGGACTGGGCCTTGCGCGTGCTGGCGGCCGAAGGCGCGGGGGCCGTACTGGTGGATGGCGAGATGGTCGATCCACCGGTGCTTGCACGGGCGCGGCAGGTGCTGCGGCGGGCTGGGCGCGCCGGCTGAGCCGCCTTCACTTGGCCGACGCCATCTCCGCCGCCCCGAACTCGGCCCGCAGTGCCGCGCCATGTTCATCCAGCGCCGGCACCCGACCAAACTGGGGCAAGTGGCCATCGGTATCGGCGCCGGGGGCCAGCATCCGCACGGGACCCGTAGGTGTATCGAAGACGACAAAGCGGTTCTGCGGGTGGTTCGCAAGGTCTTCCATCGTGCTGACACAGCCATTGGCGATGGCGGCGGCGTCCAGACGTGCGGCGATGGTGGCGCGGTCGGCTTGGACAAAGGCCGCTCGCACAGCCTCATCGAGGGCGTCGCGGTTCTTCACCCTGTCGGGGTTGGTGGCAAAGCGCGGATCGCGCGCAAGGGCCGCGTCCTGAAGCACCTCGTCGCAGAATTGCTGCCACTCGCGGTCGTTCTGGATCGAGATCAGGATCTCGCGCCCGTCGCCGCAAGGAAAAACGCCATAAGGGGCGATGGTAGGGTGGGCGAGGCCACTGCGTTCCGGCACCTTACCGCCGTAGAAGAACTGCAGGAATGGGACGTTCATCCAGTCGGCCAGCGCGTGGAACAGGCTGACCGTGATGTGCCGCCCGCGCCCCGTGCGTTCGCGGGCGAACAGCGCCTGCAGCACGGCCTGATGCGCCGTCATCCCACAGGCGATGTCGCAGACCGACACCCCCACCCGCGCAGGCCCGTATTCGTTGCCGGTGATCGACGAGAGCCCGGTTTCCGCCTGGACCAGCAGGTCGTAGGCCTTCTTGTCGCGGTAGGGACCGGCCTCGCCATAGCCTGTGATGGACACCGTGATCAGCCGCGGATGCTTGCGGCGCAGCGCATCCATCGGCAGACCCAGCCGCGCCAGCGCCCCGGGGGCAAGGTTTTGGATGAACACATCCGCCCGCGCCGCCATCCGCCGCAGGATCTCCAGATCCTTGGGGTTCTTGAGGTTCAGCGCAACGGACTCCTTCCCCCTGTTCAGCCATACGAAGTAAGCGCTTTCGCCGTGCACCAGGTGGTCATAGCCCCGCGCGAAGTCGCCCTCGGGCCGCTCTATCTTGATGACCCGCGCGCCTGCCTCGGCCAGACGTCCCGACAGATAGGGCGCGGCCACCGCATGTTCGACCGATACGACCATGACGCCCGAAAGATCGGCCATGTCTCCTCCGCGAAATCTCCTCGGACAGAAGTCTTGGCGCGAAAAGGCGGCGGGCGATATTCAAGGGGAATAGGATGCGCTCAAGGAAAAACCTATATCGCGGCGGTCCAAACCCTCCGCTAGGGTTCGCGAGGCGCAGCGCAACCGGGTGGGCGGCAATGGCAAGGACGGCAGTCATCACCGAAGAGGACTTCATCACCAGCGTCGCGGATTCGCTGCAATATGTGTCGGCCTATCATTCGCCCGACTTCATCCGCGCCATGGCCACGGCTCTGGAGATCGAGGAAAGCCCTGCCGCGCGCGACGCGATCCGCCAGATCCTGATCAGTTCCAAGATGAGCGCGACCGACCACCGCCCGATCTGCCAGGACACGGGCTGCGCCAACATCTTCGTCGAGGTGGGCGTGCAGGCCCCCATCCACTGGGCGCGCAGCCTGCAGGAGCTGTGCGACGAAGCGACGCGACGCGCCTATCTGGCCGAAGGCAACCCCCTGCGAGCCTCGGTCGTGGCCGATCCGCTGGGGGCACGGCGGAACACGCGCGACAACACCCCAGCCATGGTGCAGGTCGAGATGGTGGGAGGCGCGCAGGTGGATGTGACCGTCTCGGCCAAGGGCGGCGGGTCCGAGAACAAGACGACGTTCACCGTCCTGAACCCGTCGGACAGCGTGGCCGACTGGGTTGTCGAAACGGTCTCGAAACTCGGCGCGGGCTGGTGCCCGCCGGGGATAATCGGGCTGGGCATCGGCGGCAGCGTGGACAAGGCGATGGCGATGGCCAAGAAGGTGCTGAACGACCCCGTGGACATTGCCCAACTCCGCGCGCGCGGGGCCGCCACGGCAGAGGAGCGGTTGCGGCTGGAGCTATACGACCGGCTGAACCGACTTGGCATCGGGGCACAGGGTCTGGGCGGTACGGTCACGGTGCTGGACGTGAAGGTGGCGAGTTTTCCCACCCATGCGGCCAGTCTGCCCGTCGCGTTGATCCCCAACTGTGCGGCCACCCGGCACGCGCATTTCGTGCTGGATGGCACGGGCCCCGCGCGGCTGGACCCGCCCGATCTGTCGCTCTGGCCCGACCTGGGCGAGGAGGTGGCCGAAGGGCGAAAGGTTGACCTTGATGCCCTGGACCAGCCCACGCTGGACAGCCTGCGCCCCGGCGACCGGCTGCTTCTGTCGGGACGGCTGCTGACCGGGCGGGATGCCGCGCACAAGCGCATGATGGAGGCGCTGGCGCGAGCGGAACCGCTGCCCGTCGATCTGCGCGGCCGCGCGATCTACTATGTCGGCCCCGTCGATCCCCTTCCGGGCGAGGTGATCGGCCCCGCCGGCCCCACCACCGCCACGCGGATGGACAAGTTCACCCCTGGCCTGCTCGCGGCGACGGGCCTGAAGCTGATGATCGGCAAGGCCGAACGCGGCCCCGAGACGATCGAGGCGATCCGCGAGAATGGCGCGGTCTATGCCGTGGCCGTGGGCGGCGCGGCCTACCTGGTGTCCAGAGCGATCCGCGCGGCGCGCTGCGTGGCCTGGGCGGATCTGGGCATGGAGGCAATCTACGAATTCACCGTACAGGACATGCCGGTGACGGTCGCCGTGGATACACAGGGGTCCTCCATCCACCGCATCGGCCCCGAGAAGTTCCGCCGCTAAGCGTGGACGCCAAACCGAAGCAGGATCAGACGCCGTGGTTCGTCACGATGGTCTTGATGTGCGAAAACTCGTGCAGCGCGGCGAAACCCTTCTCGCGGCCGTGGCCCGACTTGCGGATGCCGCCGAAGGGCAGTTCCACCCCGCCGCCCGCGCCAAAGCCGTTCACGAAGACCTGCCCGCAGCGCAGCTTCTTGGCGACGCGGTGCTGCCGCCCGCCATCCCGCGTCCAGACCGAGGCGACAAGGCCATAGTCCGTGCCGTTGGCGACGGCGATGGCCTCTGCCTCGTCCTTGAAGGGGATCAGGCAGAGGACGGGGCCGAACACCTCTTCCTGCGCAATGCGGGCCTTGGGGTCGCAGGGGCCGAAAACCACGGGCGCGACATAGCAGCCATCCTTCGGCGCGTCCGGATGGATCGCCCCGCGCGCCAGAACCGGCGCGTCGGCCTGGGCAACAAAACCTTCCACCCGCGCCTTCTGCCGGGGCGAGATGACGGGGCCAAGCACCGCGCCTTCGGCCCTCGGATCGCCCGCCGCTATCCCCTCGAACCGCCGCGCGATCTCGGCCGCGACACTGTCGTAGATGCTTTCCTGCACCAGCACCCGAGCCCCGGCCGCGCAGGTCTGGCCTGCGTTCTGGATGATGGCGTTCACGAGGAAAGGCATCGCCGCGTCAAGATCGGCATCCTCGAACACCAGTTGCGGCGACTTGCCGCCCAGTTCCAGCGTGCAGCCGATAAAATTGCGCGCCGCAGCAGTCTGGATCATCACCCCCACCTCGGGCGAGCCGGTGAAGGACAGGAAATCCACCATCGGATGCTCCGCCAGCGCCGCCCCAGCCACCGCCCCACGCCCGGTGACCACGTTCACAGCGCCCGGCGGAAAGCCCACCTCGACCGCCAGCGCAGCGATCCGCAGAACCGTCAGGCAGGCGTCTTCGGCGGGCTTTAGGACGATGGCATTGCCCATGGCCAGTGCGGGTGCCACCGACCGGCCGAACATCTGCGCAGGGTAATTCCACGGGATGATGTGGCCTGTCACCCCATGCGGTTCGCGCTGCACCTCGACGTTGTAGCCCGCAAGGAAAGGGATCACCTCGCCATGCACCTTGTCGGCGGCAGCGCCATAGAACTCGAAATAGCGCGCGGCCACCACCATGTCGGCCCGGGCCTGCGCCAGCGGCTTGCCGGTGTCGTGGGTTTCCAGCCGGGCCAGAGCCTCGGCCTCCTCAGTGATCCGTATGGACAGGCGCATCAGCAGCCGGCCCCGATCCAGCGCCGTCAGCCGCCCCCAGGCGCCGGTGTCGAAAGCCGCCCGCGCGGCCATGACAGCGGCATCCACATCCTCGGCCCCGCTGTTGGCGATGGCGGCGAAGACCTGCCCGTCGATGGGCGAGATCACGTCCATCTCCTTGCCGGCAAGCGCCGGCCGCCACTCTCCTCCAACAAGGTTGAGTGGCAGGGGAACCTTCAGATCGGCAAGGGTCGGGTCGGAAGTGGTCATCGCTGCTATCCATGGAAAACGCGTTTATCCCAGCGAAGCGCAGGGCAACGGCGCGGGGCAATCCCGAAGATGGCAGGGCCCCTATAGCCCGCCATTATAGCCGTCTGGCCCCCACTGGACGAAGCCGTCGGATGCTCCTTAGGTATGTCTGGGAGAGCAAGATCAGCGAGGCGTGCACGTGAACGACATGCAAGGTCTGCCATCCCCGCTACGGGGCAGGCTGTCGGGGCTCGCCCTGCCTTGCCCCGCTCCACTGCCTGTCCGGCGCGCGCCCCGCGCACCGGCTGGCGTCTTTGACAAGCGTATGGCCAGTCTGGCGCAGGCGCTGGACAGGTTCGGGCTGGTTGACGGGCAGGTGATCTCGTTCCATCACCACTACCGCAACGGCGATCGGGTGATCGAACCGGTCCTGCAGGCGGCGCGGGCGCGGGGCGTGCGGGGACTGACGCTGGCGGCAAGTTCGCTCTTCCCCTGCCACGCCGAGCTGGTGCCCTTCCTGCAGGACGGCACGGTCACCCATGTCGTGACCGATTACATGTGCGGACCTTTGGCCGATGCGGTACAGGCCGGGCAACTGGCGGGTACGGCGGTGCTGCAAAGCCACGGCGCGCGGGCACGGGCCATCGCCTCGGGTGCGCTGGAGGTGGATATCGCCTTCGTCGCGGCGCCGCTGGCCCATGCGGGTGGCGACACCACGGGGCGCGGCGGGCGGCTGGCCTGCGGGCCGCTGGGCTATCCGGCAGTCGATGCGGCCTACGCGCGCGCGACCGTCGTTCTGGCGGACGAGATCACGAACCATCCCTTGGCACTGGTCGACATTCCGGGTCCGTTCGTCGATGCCGTCCTGCATTTCCCCGATCCTGGCGCGCCCGAGGGCATCGCCAGCGGCACCACCGTCCCGCTGGACACGCCCGCCGCGCGCGCCATCGGCGACCTGACCGCCCGGATCATCGCTGCCTCCGGGCTGATGCGACCGGGCATGTCGCTGCAAAGCGGGGCGGGCGGCTATTCGCTGGGCGCAGTGCCGATCATCGGCCGGGCGATGGCCGATTCTGGCGTAAGCGGCGGGTTCTTGTCCGGCGGGATCACCGGCGCGCATGTGGCCTTGCTGGACACGGGCCGCTTTGCCGAAATCCTGGATGTTCAGTGCTTTGACCGGCAGGCCGTGGCCTCGTCGATCCGCAATCCCGCGCACCGGATGATGACGGCCGAGGAATACGCCTCGCCCCTGCATCCAACGCCGGTGGTGGACCGGCTGGATGTCATGCTCCTTGGCGCTGTAGAGGTGGACCATGCCTTCAACGTTAATGTCGCCGCCTCGGCTGCGGGGCGCATCCTGGGCGGGCCCGGCGGGCACCCGGATACGGCGCAAGGGGCAAAACTGTCGATCGTGACGACGACGCTGCAGGGCGGCGGGCAGCCCAAGGTCGTGCCGCAGGTATATTGCATCACGACCGAGGGTTGCGATGTGGACGTGGTGGTAACCGACCGCGGCTTTGCGGTGAACCCGCGGCGGGATGATCTGCGCGCGGCTTTGCGGCCTCTGTCGGACCTCATGCTGGCAATCGAGGAACTGTCGGACCTGGCCGCCGAAGGCCTGCCCCCTGCCCCTGCCTCCGGTCCGCGCAAGGGGCATGTGCTGATCGAGCACCGGCTGGGCCACCGGCTTGGCGTGATCTGACCTGCCCGCTTGATCTACCGCAAGGTTGCCAGGTAGGCCGCTATATCCGCTGCCCCCTTGGGCGCGCCGAAGGGCATCTTCGACCGGTGCCCTGGGCCAAGGGTTTCCTCCAGAAAGGTATTTGGATTGGCGATGAACGCGGCAAGGCTGGTCCGGTCCCAGACATGGCCAGCGGCACCCAGCGCCTTCAGGCCTTTGCTGTAGGCATAGCCCGCAAACCCGCCCGCAGCCCGGCCGGCCACGCCGAAAAGATCGGGGCCCGTCGTGCCGCCCGGCACCAAGACCACGCCGTCTGTCTGCGTCAGCGCATGGCAGGCGGTGCAATTCTCAAACAGCGCCTGACCCACGACCGGGTCACCGGCGCGGGCGGGGGAAGCGGCAAGAAACAGGAGGACAAGCAGGCGTGACATGGCGAAATGTGGGCCGATCCGCCTGACACGGATCGGCCCGACGTGGCTCAGGACGCCTGGGTGATCATCGCACCCGCGCGCCAGCCGATCATCATCGAGGGTGCGTTGGTGTTCGACGTGGTGATATGCGGCATGACCGAGGCGTCGGCCACCCGCAGCCCTTCGATCCCCAGCACTTTCAGCTCGGGGTCCACAACCTTGCCGATCTGGCACGTCGAAGTCGGGTGGAAGTAGGTGTTGACCGAAGCCGACAGGAACGAACGCCATTCGTCATCGGTCATGTCGCCGTCCTTGCCCGGCAGCGTCTCGCGCTTGCGGAACTCGGCGTAGGCGTCGCTTGCGCCGATCTCGCGGCAAAGCTCCGTCGCGGCGCGATAGCTCTTCCAGTCCTGCTCCTCGGCCAGGTAGTTGCTTTCGACGATGGGCGCCGCGCTGATGTCGGCCGAGGCCAGCTTGACATAACCGCGCGACTGCGGCGTCGCCACGCCCGACAGGATGCAGTAGCCATATTCGTAGTCGATCTTGTGGCCGGTCGAGGCGAAGGGCAGCGAGACGTAAAGCGCGATCATGTCGGGCGCGCGCAACGAACTGTCCGACCGCTCCCACATGTAGACTTCGGAATGGTTGTAGTGGCTGACGGGGACCGGCCCCTTCGCCTCGTAGTTCACGCCTGCGCCAAGGATGTGGTCCTGCAGGCCCACGCCCACTGGCAAATCTGCCACCACGTCGATCCCCAGCGCCGACAGGTCCGCCGCGATGCCCACGCCAGACACCATCAAGAGTCGCGGGCTGTCGATGGCGCCTGCCGACAGGATCACCTCGTTCTGCGCGGCCACCGTCACCGGCTGGCCGTTGTGCAGGTAGGTGACACCCGTGCAGCGCGTGCCCTCGAAGTTCAGCTTCTGCACCGGCGCATCTGTCAGCACCACCACATTGCCCTTGTCCATCACCGGGCGTAGGAAGGCCGTGGCCGAGGACTGGCGTCGCTGGTCCTTGATGTTGAAATCCACCCAGGCCTGCCCTTCCATCCGGTCAGAGTTGAACGAGGGCGTCTCCTTGTAGCCAAGGCCCGCGCAGGCATCCATGAAGGCGCGCGCGCCCTCATGCTTGAACGCGTCCTGCGGCTGGCTGATGAACAGCGGACCCGCGGTGCCGCGGTTCTCGCCGCCCAGCTCGAAGCTTTCCATCTCGATGAAATAGGGCAGCACGTCCTCGAAGGACCAGCCGGTGGCACCGGCGGCGACCCAGCTTTCATAGTCCGACCGGTGCCCCCGGGCAAAGATCATCGCGTTCAGCGCCGAGGTCCCGCCAAGGACATTCCCGCGCGGCCACATGTGGGTGCGGCTGTCGGTGTGGGTCGAGGGCAGCGTCTCGAACCACTTGGTCGCATCGGTGCCCAGCGAGGCGGCCCAGAGACGGCTGTCGTGCACCTCTTCAAGGTCGTCGTTGCGCCCGGCCTCCAGCACGAGGATGCGTGCACCGCTGCGGGCCAGCTGGTGCACGCAGGCCGAACCGGCCGAACCGGTGCCGATCACGATGAAGTCGAACTCACCCTCGGGTGCCGCCGTGGTCTTGGTGGACTGCGCCATAGCCTTGCCCGACCAGGCGGTTGCCAGCGCACCCGCCATGCCCAGCGTGACGCCCATGCTCATCGCCGTCTGGATGAAACGGCGGCGGCTCATCCCACCGCGGTTGTATTCGACCACGGCGCGTTCCAGCGCACCGTCTCTGGCGGATCTGAAGTAGCCCATGTATTCTCCTCCCTGGAATGCGGAACGCGCTCGCGCGCTACGCGTTTCTTGCCGACCTGTCGGCGATCTGGGGTTCCCGTCGGGCGTGTTTGGCGACCCAACCGGCGGGAACCCGTCACTCTCTCTTCCGGCCCGTAACCGACCGTTCAGATAGTCCGGCCGCCGTCCACCTCGTGGATGACACCGGTGATGAAGGACGCCTCGTCCGAGGCGAGGTAGAGGGCGGCGTTGGCCATGTCTTCTGGTTCGCACAGCCGACCCAGCGGGATGGACGAAAGGAACTTTGCTCGGTTCTCGGGCGTGTCGGGCATGCCCATGAAGGTTTCCAGAAGCGCGGTCGCTCCGATCACCGGGGCAAGGCCGCAGACGCGGATGCGGTCGGGGGCAAGCTCCACCGCCAGGGTCTTGGTCATCATGTTCACCGCGCCCTTCGAACTGTTGTACCAGCTGAGGCCCGGGCGCGGCCGGATGCCGGCGGTGGAGCCCACGTTGATCATCACGCCACCGCCCCGCTCCCGCCAGTGGGGGACGATGGCTTTGGTCATGTGGAAGATGCTGTCGACGTTGATGGCATAAACCTTGCGGAAGGTGTCGTAGTCCACGTCCATCAGCGGCTGGTTGCGGTGGCTCCACCCGGCATTGTTGACGAGGATGTCGACGCGCCCCATGCCATCGATGGCGGCCTGCACCGCGGCGGCCACCTGGTCGCCCTGCGACACGTCGCATGGAACCGCCAAGGCCTGCGCGCCGATCCCTTCCGCCACGGCCCTTGCGCCGTCGATGTTCAGATCGACGATGGCAACCCTTGCTCCTTCGCGCGCAAAACGCTGGGCGATGGCCCGACCGAAGCCCGATGCCGCTCCGGTGACTATGGCGGTCTTTCCTGCAAGTCTCATTCCGATCTTCCTCTTGCTCCCCTTCCGTGCCGCATGGTGCACATGGGGGATGTCGCCTTGTCAAAGCGTAGCGGGATACGGCAAAGACCGACAATACGGCCGGAGGAATGGGGGCTATAGTGCCGCTATATAGCGGCCAGCATCAGCTTGGGCTCTGGAACGGCCGCCTCTCTGCGGCCGCGCCAGATGTTGCGACGGACCAGATCGTCCACCACCTCCAGCGTCAGCCGCTGGACTTCGGCGGCGGCGCAGGTACGCGGAGTCTCGGGGTTGCGCACAAGATGGACGGGTCGCGTGATCACAGGCTGCACGATGCGCGACGAGACAAGTTCCCCCCGCTCCTCGAAATCATGCGCGGCGGCGGGCGCCAGGATGGTAAAAGCGCTGCCCCGTGCCACCAGCGATTTGATCTGCGACAGGCTATCCATCTCAACCACATAGGTCAGAGACATTCCGACATCCTTGCAGGCCTTGTCGATCAGCATCCGCAATCCGTGGGACTTTGACGGCGCAACGAATTCCAGTCCCGCCAGTGCCTCCAGCGGCACATCCTCACCCGGCGGGGTGGACAGCGGCCACAAATCGGGGGGCGCGTAGAAATGCATGTCCTCATAAAGCAGCGTCGTCACCTCGACATTCTTCAGCCCCACCGTGTCATACAGCAGCGCCATGTCGATGGATTGCTCTTCAAGCCATTCCTTGATGAACCCGCTCATTGCATCGACCGCGCGCAATTGGATTTGTGGAAAGGTCAGCCTGATGGTCTCGGCCAACGGGACCGAAAGCACCATCGAAGCCGACGAAGGCAGGCCGAAGACCACACGGCCGGACGGCTTCTCTCCGGCCTCGCGCACTTCCTGCTTGGCAATCTCTATGGCGTTCAGGATACGGCCGGCATGCTGCAACAGCACTTCGCCTGCCTGGGTCAGCACAACACCCCGGGATGAACGGACCAGAAGTTCGGTTCCCAGCCGCGTCTCAAGGCTCTTGACCTGGATGGACAGCGACGGCTGCGTGATCCCAAGCGCCTCGGCCGCCGCGGCAAGCGACTTCTTCTCGGCGATCTTGACGAAGAATTTAAGCTGCTTGGCATCCATGACCTAGCCCTCCCACTCCGGAGGACTGCCGCGCCTCCCCTGCACAGCAGCCCTTTTTGCGATTCAGGATCACATCACGGTTCCACAAATGCAACGGGGCGGCCACAGCCGCCCCGCGCGGGTCCGCTTACTTGCGGAACATGTAGGTCTTGGCATTTGTGAACTCTTCCAGACCTTCGCGACCGTTCTCGACCCCCATGCCGGATTGCTTGTGCCCGCCGAAGGGAATGTCGATGCCATGGATGTGGATCTCGTTCACCCAGACGGTGCCAGCCTCGATCTGCTCGGCCACCTTGATCGCGGCCTCGCGATCCGGCCCCCAGACCGAAGCGGCAAGGCCGAAGTCGGTGTCATTGGCGTCCGCGATGACCTGCTCAAGATCGGTCCAGCGCAGCAGGGGCACGATGGGCCCGAACGGCTCTTCGCGGACGATGCGGCTGTCCTTGGGCGGGTTGTCCACGATGGTTACAGGGACGAAGTTGCCCGGAAGGCTTTCATCGATGGTGCCGCCGAGCGGAACCTTGTAGCCGTTCTTCTTCACGTCGGCGAACATGTCCAGAAGCTTTCCGTACTGCATCTTGTTCTGGATTGGCCCAAGGTCGGTGGTCGGGTCCATCCCGTTGCCAACGGTCTTGGTCTTGGCATGCGCGACAAAGGCATCGCGGAATTCGTCATAGATCGAGTCGTGGATATAGATCCGCTTGGCCGCGATGCACCACTGGCCCGAATTGCCGAAGGCCGCATCGAACAGCACCGGCACCAGCGCCTTGACATCCGCGCCCGGCAGGACGATTGCCGGATCCTTGCCGCCCAGTTCCAGCGTCACCCGCTTCAGCGTGCCCGAGGCCGCCGCCATAACCTTCTTGCCCGTTGCCGTGGATCCCGTGAAGGACACCTTGGCGATGTGGGGATGCTCGGTGATCCATACGCCCTGCTCGTTCCCTCCGGAGACGATGTTGACCACGCCCTTGGGGAACACGCGCTGCGCGATTTCGCCAAAGCGCAGCGTCCCAAGGGGGGTGTAGGGCGAGGGCTTCATCACCAGGGTGTTGCCGGTGATCAGGCAGGGTGCCAGCTTCCAAAGGCCCAAGAGGATGGGGAAGTTCCAGGGCGTGATCGCCCCCACCACGCCAAGCGGCGTCCGCACGACCTTCACGATATGCTCGGGCGTGTCCTCGAGGATCTCTTCCTCCAGCTTGCGCTTGGCTACCTCGCGCACCCAGTAGATCGCGTAATCCACCTCGGTCGTGGCCATCGAATGGCGCGGCTTGCCCTGTTCGGTCGTCAGGAGGGTGATGATATCCTCCTTGTTGGCATCCAGCGCATCGGCATAGGCGGTGATGTATTCCCGCCGCCGTTCCCAGCTCAGCGCGGCCCATCCGGGCTGTGCGGCCTTCGCCGCTGCAATCGCCGCCTCGACCTGTTCGCGCGAAGCGTCGGGCGCCTGCACGATCACCTCGCCCGTGGCTGGGTTGAAGACGTCGAACTTCTTGGCGGCATCCACCAGCTCGCCATCGATCGACATCCGGTAGGGACCGGCAAAGTCGATCTTCATGTCATTCATCAGCGTCTGAACGTTCATCGGCTCCTCCTTGTACAACGTTCGTCTTTATCAAATCTGATTCCGCACATGCGGCAGCCGGGCGTAAAGCGCGACCATCGGCAGGATCAGCAGGCCGAAAACTGTCTGTTGCGCGGCATAGTTCAGGCCCATCCCAACCAGGAAGGACGTCAGCACCTGCAGGATCAGCACCCCGATGATTGTCGCACCGTAGCCACCCGCCCCGCCCAGAAGGGACGTTCCGCCGACCACCACCGCGGCAACGGTGGTGAAGAGGAAGGGATCGCCGACCCCAACAAAACCACCCCCCGAAAAGCCCAAAAGGAGCATTCCGGTCACCGCCGACATCAGACCCGACAACGTGTAGGTCTGGATCCAGACCCGCCGTTCGGAGATTGACAGCCGCGCAGCCGATGTGCGGTTTCCGCCGACAGCATAGACATGCCGGCCAGACCGTGTCCGGTTGATCCAGAATATCATAACCCCTGCGATAGCGGCCCAGATCAGGACAACAGGAGGGAAGGGAAAGCCGAAGGTCGTCCCGGAAATGGAGGCGAGGTTCGAGAACCACCCCGGCACCTGCGAAAACACGGTTCCGGAATACTGCGACCCCAGCGTGGTCACGATCTGCGCCGCGCCCACCACGGCAAAGCCCACCCCCAATGTCAGGATGAGCGCCTGGCCCTGAATGCGGAACGAAAGCACGCCGTTCAGGAAGCCGATCCCCGCCCCGAAAGCCGCGATGACAAGGATGGCCAGAACCGGCGGCAGCGACGTGCCGAACAGCGCGGCCAGCAGAAGGTTCGATGCCCCGATCACGAAGGGGATCGACAGGTCCAGCCCCCCGACCAGCGCCACCATCGTCTGCCCCAATGCCGCAAGCCCAAGGAAGGACGCCAGCAGCAGGATCGACTTGATGTTGTTGGCCGAGGCGAAGCCCGCGACCATCACCGATGCCAGCGCGAACAGCGCCACCAGCAGCGCCGCCCCCACGATGAGACGCCGCTCCTCTCCTTTGCCCAGCCGGGCCAGTGTCTGTGCGGTCATGGCGAGATCCCCCCTTTCAGGCCATGCGGGCGCGGGCACGCGCCGTGATCAGGCTGAGAAGCAGCGAGGCGGTCAGGATCAGGCCGAACACCATCTGCGTCATGAAGCCCGAGATCGCCCCGAAGTTGAACGAGGACAGCACGACGAAGACCAGCCACATCGCCACCGCGCCCAGTATCGACCCGGCAATCCCACCGCGCCCGCCCGCAAGCGAGGTGCCGCCCAGAACCAACGCCGTCACCGCCTGCAAGGTCAGCGTGTTGCCCTGCGTCGGGTCACCCGATCCGATCAGCCCGGTCAGGCAGACAGCGGCCAGCCCAATGAACACCCCCGCCATGACATGCGCGGCCAGCCGCGCCGTCACGATGTCGATGCCCACGGTATAGGCTGTTCGCTCATCCGCCCCCATCAGGCGCATGTGGTCGAACAGCACCGTGCGGGTGAACAGGCCCCAGACCACGCAGGCCCCGATCAGGATCCACAGGACCGGCCCAAACAGATCCGACGCAAAGCTCCATGATGCCAGCCAGTCCGGCGCGATGCCGCCCGGGCGCGGCAGGATCACCAGATTGACCCCCTGCAAGATCATGTAACCTGCCAGCGCCGCGATGATGGGCGCGATGCGCAGCCAGATGATGAGTGCGGCCAGCAGCACCTGCCACAGGATGCCCATCCCGATCGCATAGGCAAAAACGCCCAGGGGCGAGGATATCCCGAGGCCGGGCAGCCACATCACGATTGTGACGTTGATGAAACCGATTGTCGGGCCAACCGACAGGTCCACCCCGCCCCGCCCCGCCATCGCGATGGGCGTCAGAGCCATGGTCGCAAGGATCAGCGGCGCCGCCACCAGCACCGCCCCGGCAAGCCCGGTCGGAGTGAAGGTCATGGGCGCCCGGATCACGGCAATCAGCAAGAGTACGGCCACAAGCGACGCGGGCACCACCAGATGGCGCAGCGACGGGGGAACAAGGGCCAGCATCACGCGGCTCCTTCCATCGGAACGGAGGCCGCAGCGCCCTGCGCCGTGCCGAAGGCCTGGCCTCCACGCTGACCGAACATCGCCGCCAGCAGACGGTCCTCGCCCAAGTCTGCCGCAGGCACCTCATCAAAAATCGATCCGTCGAAGAAGACGCAGGCGCGATCCACGAAATCGAAGAACTCCTCGATCTCGGTCGACAGATAGACGACCGCCCCGCCGTCATCTGCAAAGGCGCGCAACTGCCGCCACAGCGCCTGTTTCGTGCCGATATCAACACCCCGCGTCGGATCATTCAGCAAGATCACCTTGGGCGACAGCGCAAAGGTCCGCGCGATCAGAACCTTCTGCTGATTGCCGCCCGACAGCGTCGTGATCCGGTCGCTCGGCTGGCCGAACTTGATCCCTAGCCGCTCCACCTCTCTCGCAAAAGCGGCGTCGGTCCCCTCGCGATCCAGCAATCCAAACACGCGCTTCGACCGACCATAAAGCGCCATCCCGAAATTCTCGATGATCGAGAGGTTGGCAAATATCCCTTCACGCTTACGATCGCCCGAGACATAGGCGATCCCCGCATCTTCTGCTGCGCGCAGCCCGTCGATGCGCCCCGCCGGGGCCACCACCTCGCCCGCCACTGGTGCCGAGATTCCCGCCAGCGCCGCGATGAACTCGGCCTGGCCCGCCCCCTCCAAGCCGGCCAGCCCCACGATCTGCCCGGCCCGCAGGCTGAAGTCCACCGCCCGCGCCCCGGCCCGCGTGCGGAGCCCCCGCGCCGCCAGAAGCTCGACCCCCTCTGCCCCGGCCTGCACGGCCCGCCCTTGCGCCGAATGGCCCGAGGCCGCCGACATCAGCCGCAGGATGTTCTCTTCCGTGATGTCAGCCCGCTCCAGCCGGCCCACCGTCTCGCCATCGCGCAGCACGGTCGCCACATCGGCGATCTTCACCAGTTCAGCAATGCGGTGCGTCACGATCAGCACCGCCGTCCCGGCCGCCCGCAATGTGCGCATTTCGTCATGCAGGCGCATCGTCGCCTCAAGGTCCAGCGCGGCAGAGCTTTCGTCGAAAATCAGAACCTTGGGCATCTGTACAAGCGCCCTCGCAATCACGATCCACTGCTTCACGCTCAGCGACAGGTCGGCCACCCGACCGTCCGGGTCCACCTCGCAGGCCGCGAGCCGCTGCATGATCTCGCGCGTCTCGGCCCGCTTCTGTGCGTTCGTGCGCCGCCGCCGCCACGTCGGGTCGCTGCCCGCGAACAGGTTCTCCCATACCGAAAGTTCTTCGGCCAGCATCATCTCCTGATAGATCGTCGCCACACCTGCCGCGATCGCGTGGACCGGGCTTTTCGGCGTGACGCCCAGAACACTGACCCGCCCGCTGTCAGGCAGCAAGATGCCCGAGGTGATCTTGGCCAGCGTGCTTTTCCCGCTGCCGTTTTCGCCCACGATGGCGTGGATCTCGCCCGCTCGCGCCAGAAGCGACGCGCCGCGCAGGGCGCGGGTCTCGCCAAAGGACTTGTGGATGTCCGAAACCTCGACCGCGACGGCGGACATGGCAGCATTCCCTTCGTGTAAACGGCAGAGGTCGGCGCCGGTTCGACCGGCGCCGACACTGACACTCAGTTCGCCTTCCAGCTCAGCGGCGGAATCGGATTGTCGAAAAAGCCTGCGGCCCATTCATCCGGGAACCAGGTTTCGATGCCCGGCTGGATGTAGGCGGTCGAGTCGATCGAGCAGTCTTCGGGCAGGCTGGCCACATAGTCCTTGGCCGACACGCGATAGACAGGGCGCAGGATCGACTGGATCTTCGGCCCCTGCCCCTGCAGCGTGCGCATCACCACGTTTACGCCCAGTTCCATCTCGTCACCCGGAGGCCAGATCTGGAAAGCATGGCTCATCCAGTCGGGGTTCTGCTTCAGATAGCAGGCCGCCCCCGCCGAACCGGCGAGTGAAATCGGCATCACCTCACGCCCCGACTGCAACACAGCCTTCAGGATGCCCGTCTCCTGCGATCCTTGGGCGATGATCCCGTCGATCTGGGCGGGGTTGGTGGCCAGGAACTTCTGCACCTCGGTCTGCGCGACCTGGTCGGTCCAGTTGCCCCAGACCTGCCCAACAAGCTTCGCCTCGGGGAATTCCTCGAAGGCCCGCTTTGCGCCCACGTCAAAGCTTTCCGACGAGGCCGCGCCAGCTATGCCCGACACCAAGAGGAAGTTTCCCTTGCCGCCCGCTTCCTCGATCAGCGCCTTGGCAATCTCATAGCCGCCCGAGCCGTAGTTGGCCGAGGCGTTCAGCGCCTTGTCCGAGGTCAGATAGCCCGAGTAGGAGAAGACGACGACGCCGTTCTCATGCGCATACTCCACCGCCCCGTTCAGCGCGACGGGGTTGGAACAGCACACGATGATCGCATCTACGCCCTGATCCACCAGCTGGCGGATCTGCTGGATCTGGCGCGCGTCGTTCAGATCGGACTGGGTGACGATCACGTCCTCCAGCAGCCCTGCCTCCTGGTATTTCGGCAGCATGACATCCATGAGCCGCGTCATGCCTTCGGCGCGCCAGGTGTTCCCTGCGTAAGAGCTGGCATAGCCAATGGTCCAGGGCGCTTCGCCCCGCGGCTTCCATTCCCGATAGGCCGAAGGGCCGACCGGCTGCGCCGGGTCCATGCCCTCATAGGCAGCCTGCAATTCGGGGGAAAGCTCGCTCAGCCCTTCTGCGAAAGTCATCGAGGCAGACAGCACCAAGGGTACCGCGGCCAGCGCCGTCAGCGTCTTACGAAACATAGTGATCCTCCCAGCAAGTCGGAAATTCCCTTTCCGCTGGGCGTGATCGTTCCGGAATCCGTGCAAGGGAGGAAGCCGCGCATCAGGTATCGCGGCTATAGGAGGTGTTTATAGCAGGCTGTCCCGACGTTCAGCCGCTTCTCTGCTGACCGCAGAGCGGGGCCCAAGACACACCGGCGCAGTTGACCCGAAAGGAATGCGGTTTTCGCGCGTTTCTGATCCTGCTCACCTACTATCTCGCTGGAATTGCACGCAGTTTTGGCCCGTTTGTTGACCTATTGTTGACCCGCGGTGGGGAACGCAAAAAGCCCCGCTGTGGGGCGG